>Ga0304729_1000015_pt1 | contig 118531 bp, 102 predicted proteins | sample C_131016_MF_Meta_FD_190475 | JGI IMG/M metagenome (GOLD analysis project Ga0304729, IMG submission 190475) | Freshwater microbial communities from Lake Croche, Canada to study carbon cycling - C_131016_MF_MetaG (v2) (version 2) | ecosystem: Environmental > Aquatic > Freshwater > Lake | place... | reverse complement strand
ATCCCTTTGAGAAAGTTCCTATCCATGAGCTACTTACAGAAACCGACTTCAAATCTTATATGCCTCACAAAAATAACCAGTTGATGCTGTGGGATTTATAACCGGACGCTAGTGGTCTTATGTGCTTGATGGGTTGACATACGATCTTTAAAGTGAATCGTGACATTTGGTACTTTTGCAACATATCCAATCACCGTCTCCCTATGAATAAAAACGCGTGCGTTTCCCAACTTAATCTCATCAGACCCTCCAATTTCCTGACACATGGGTTGAGCGCAAACCTTGCGGCAATGGCGATCTTCCTCTTCGCCATGACCTTCGCTCAGACTTCCCTGCTGAGAGCTGATTATTTTTTCAATAGCATCGACAGCCCCTATTCAAGCATTGGTGCGGCCAACTCCGCGGTTCTCGGTGTCAATGGATCCAACGTGGTCGGATCGTTCGACATCAGTAATGATAGCTTTAGTTACGTCTACAATGGCACCAACTACACCGTGTTGGATGACACCAACGCGACGATTCCCGGAACGGTCGCCGTCGGAGCTTCTGCCAACGGTATTGTCGGCAATTACGCCGGCGTGGATTTGTTGAACTATGGGTTCTTCACTACTAATGGCGTGGATTTTATCACGATGGATCCATCGGGTGCGGGATTGACAACAAACTCTGGAATTTCAGGGACTACGATTTTCGGAAATTACGGGACGGACGGAACTGCTTTCTTCTCCAGTAGCACCAACCCTTCGGTCGTCTCGAACATTATAATTCAAGGTTCGCTTCCCAACACTGTGACGGTGAGCGGCGCCAACGGAGAACTCCTTTTTGGAACTTACGAATCAGCGAGCGGTACATTCGGTTTCACCACGTCGAACGGTTCCGACATCGTCACGGTGACTGCTCCCCAAGGATCAGAAATTGAAACTCTTCAAGGGATCACGCTCACGGGTGGGATCGTTGGAACATACGTCGATAGTAACTCAATCACCACGGGTTTCATCACGACCGATGGTTCCATTCTGACACCGATTCTTCTTTCAGATAGTGTCGCTGGATCCGTTCAATTGTTGGGTGTTTCAGGTCAGAATGCCTTGGGTTCCTACCAGATCTCCACCAGTGGGAATCAAGCTGGATTCCTTACTCCGGATGGTGTGACAATTACGCGTCTTTACGGCCCAAATCAGGCGGGGTGGGAGGTTGTTGGTGCTTCAGGTGCCTATGTCTTCGGGAATACGTTTGATTCAAACGGCATGCCGACTGGTGCTTTCTGGACGACCACCGGATCAAGCTACAATCCGATTCCCGGTCCTACCAATGCAATTGGACTAACCGTCACCAATGTTTTCTCCGGATCGATTGCCGGACAGTATTTCGATTCTCAGGCGAATGCTCACAACTTCGTCTGTCTGGTGAGCGCCACCAATGGATTGACGCCCAATTACCTGACGGTCGATGGCCCCCCGACCGGATCCTCAATCACGGCCATGTCCCTCTCCAACTCACTCGGTTTTTTCGTCGACCAGAATGGGTACAATAATTGTTTTTTAATCTCTGGAGGTACGTATTATCCTGTGCCATCTCCAAACAGTGACGTTGCCACGGCTGCCACTCAGTTGATTGGCTACTCCTCGACCAATGCGGTGGGAATTTATTTCGATGCAGAAGTGGACTCCACGTGCGGCTTTCTCACAGCCAACGGTACCAATTACACGCGGATCTTAGGTCCTGCCAATGCCGGAATTCAGGCCATTAATGCCATCTCCGGAACTTCCATCGCAGGAACCTATAAGGATCCCAACTCCAATAATACCTATGGATTCCTCACTCAAAATGGGGGATCAAGCTATACCATCCTGAAGGGGCCGGCAGGTGCCGATGGCGGAATTCTTTCGGTGAATGGTGTCTCCGGTACGACCGTCGTTGGCACCTACAAAGACACGGTTGACAATCTTCTTGGATTCCAAGGTTCCACGAAGGTGACGAGTCCCGGGCAACTTGACACCGTCAATGGTATCTCCGGCAGCAGCATCGTCGGGACCTATACCGAAACGAATTCTGGCAATGAATACACCTACGGCTTCATCGGTACCGGCAATACATCAATCAGGGGCCCCTATGGAACTAACGGCGTTGGAATCACTAGTGTCGATGTGATCTCGGGTAATCTCATCGCGGGAACCTATGTCGATACGGATACTGATCCCAATGCCGATTCGGGCACCAGTTACCGCTACGGCTACCTGACGACCGATGGGGTCAACTATGTAACCGTGTCGGGTCCCCCTGATTCCTCCGGTGGTGTGGTGAGCATCAATTACCTCTCCGGTTCGGCAAACACGGTGATCGGAACCTACTTGGACACCAATTCCGTCATGCATTGGTTTGCCTATGACTATGACGCAGCCAACTTCACCTACACGATCCTTGATAATCCTCTGGCACAGCCAGGTGGTTCGATGGATGGCTCCGCTGGAACGACCGTCAATGGCATTTCGGACAGTACGGTATTTGGCACCTATCTCGACAACTACGGGCTCACTCACGGCTTCCAAGCCAATCTGCTCCAACCGCAGAACATCACCTTCAACCCAACCTTCACGGGGAGTACTCCTGGGGTATTCCTGCTCAACGGGAACAGTACCGCCGGACTCCCTGTCAGTTACTCCTTCCGCAGTGGAAGCGACATCGCCAGTATTTCGAACAACATCCTGACCATCACCAATGCAGGAACGGTCACTGTGGTGGCAAGTCAATCGGGCAACAATCAGTACCTAGAGGCGACGTCGGTCACCAACACCATCACGATCCTCTCACAGACCATAGGGTCCTTCTCCCCGATTTCCGCCCAGACCTACGGGGTACCCTTCACAGTGCCCTCGCCTTCCGCTTCACCTTCCGGACTTCCTGTCAGACTTTCGGTTTCAGGACCTGCGACGATTGCGGGTAATCTCATTACTCCCAACGGCACCGGGGCTCTCACGCTCATCGCCAGTCAGTCCGGGAATTCCAACTATCTCGCGGCCTCCCCGGTTTCCACGACTATCGGTATTAATAAGGCCTCTCAGACTATCGCCTCTTTTGCACTGATTTCCGCCAAGAACTACGGAGCTGCACCATTCGCCGTCACTCTTCCCACGGCAAGCTCGGCTCTCCCTGTGACACTCTCGGTGAGTTCGGGATCAGCATTGATATCCGGTAATATCGTGACCGTATCGGGAGCTGGTCAGGTCGTGCTGGCCGCCAATCAAGGGGGAAATGCGAATTACCTTGCCGCTCCGGCGATCACCACTACGTTCACAGTCAATCCGGCCTCCCAGACCATTTCTTCCTTTGCTTCGATCCCGGTCCAGACCTACGGGCAGCCATTCACGGTCGTTCCCCCCACATCCAGTTCAGGGTTGCCCGTCGTGCTCACGGTTTCAGGCCCCGCATCGATCTCCAGCAACACAGTGACCCCAACCGGAGTCGGGTTGGTAACGATCGCCGCGAACCAATCCGGTAATGGCAACTACACCTCTGCAGCGCAGGTCACCACCACAACCACCATTAAACAAGCTCAGCAGGTTCTTTCTGCGTTCACGCCTGTCACAAGCGTTGTCGCAGATTACACAACCCTATCAAACGGGATCAGCATCACTCCGCCGACATCCAGCAATACGAACAGTACCGTGATCGTCACCGTGGCAAGCGGTCCCGCGACGATTTCCAACAACATCGTCACGATGACTGGTAACGGCGTGGTCACTCTTTCCGCCAGCCAAGCAGGAAATGTCAATTACCTGGCAGCCACCCCTGTCACGACCAGCTTCTCCGTGGGCAAGGCGACCCAGACCCTGAGTGGTCCGATTGTTGGTGTATCTGATAAAGTCTTCGGCTCGGCTCCATTCACAGTCACATTGCCAAATGCGAGTTCGATGCTGCCGGTTATTCTCTCGGTTGTCTCCGGACCGGCCACTGTTTCCGGAACGACGGTGACCCTTACGGGAGTCGGCAGTGTGACGCTGGCGGCGACCCAAGCCGGTAATACCACCACTGGGCCGGTCCAGACAATTGCATCGTTCACCGTCAGCCAAGGCAGCAATGCCATTGCTGCGTTCGCACCGATTGCAAATATGAGCTACGGTGTACAGCCCTTCAGGGTGGCCGCTCCCGTTGCAACTTCCGGTCTCCCGGTAAGTCTTTCGGTCCTGTCCGGTCCCGCCACTCTCTCTGGCAATACGATCACCATCACGGGTGCGGGTACGGTGACCGTGGCCGCCGATCAACCAGGCAATGCGAACTATACTGCAGCCCAAGGGGTGACCACCACGTTCACGGTCAATCCAGCGTCCCAAACCATCGGAAGTTTTGCACCGATCCCTGCGAAGACCTACGGGGTTGCCCCGTTTACCGTTGCGATCCCCACGGCCAGTTCGGGTCTTCCTGTGACGCTCACCGTGAGATCCGGACCGGCCTCCGTCTCCGGAAACATTGTGACAATCACGGGAGTCGGACCAGTGATTCTTGCCGCCGACCAGGCCGGTAGCAGTAATTACTCAGCGGCAACGGCGCAAACAGTCACCTTCTCCGTTACTGGCTCAACGCAGACAATTTCATCCTTTGCCCCCATCCCTGCCCAGACCTATGGAGTTCCGTTCAACGTGACGCCCCCGACTGCCAGCTCGGGCCTTGGCGTGGAGCTCAGCGTCGTCGCCGGTCCGGCCACGATCTCGGGAAACACCGTCACTCCCACCGGGATGGGGCTTGTGAGTATCGCCGCGAACCAGGCGGGCAACAGCTACGTCTCCCCCGCAGCCCAGGTGCTGACAACCGTGACGGTCAACGCGGCCCCACAGGTCCTACAGCCGTTCCAAATAGTACCGAATATCGCCATCTACACGCCGGGGTCACCCTTCGCGATTACTCCTCCACTCTCGAGTTCCACGAATCCCGTGATCGTCACGGTGAAGAGCGGGCCCGCTTCGATCGTGAATAATATTGTCACCGTGACAGGTAACGGGGTTGTCGTTCTCACGGCCACCCAACCAGCCCAGGGGAACTACCTGGCGGCCGCTCCTGTGACAACGAGCTTCTCTGTGGGCAAGAGGACTCAAAGCCTATCCGGCAGCTTTGCCGTCTTGGACGCGAACTATCCCTCCGCACCGATCACGGTGACGGCGCTCCCCGTTTCCGTCGACTCAAGTAACAACCCCACACAACTCCCCGTGGCTCTCACAGTCCTCTCCGGACCGGCCACAGTCAGTGGTTCCAAAGTCACTGTCACCGGTGCGGGTGTGGTCACATTGGCTGCTAATCAGGCGGGTAACGCAACCTACGGGCCGGCTGCTCAAATGACCACGACGTTCAACGTTGCCCAAGGAAGCAACACAATCAATGCCTTCGGCGCGAACGTTCCTTCCTCCGTTGTCTATGGTGCCAGCCCCCTTAATGTAACCGTTCCTACGGCTTCCTCGGGACTTCCCGTGACGCTTTCGGTACTCTCGGGACCAGCCACTCTTTCCGGAAACACCGTCACGGTCACCGGGGTCGGGCCAGTCACCCTTGCCGCCAACCAGGCCGGCAATGCCAACTACCCCGCGGCGGCACAAGTCACCACAACCGTCAACGTTACCACGGGAAGTCAAACGATAGCACCGTTTGCCGCCATCGCCGCCAAGACCTATGGCAATGCACCCTTCGCAGTCACGATCCCTGCTTCCAGTTCGGGTCTTCCCGTGAGTCTTTCGGTGCTCTCCGGCCCCGCCACGGTCTCGGGTAACACCGTGACGTTGACCGGCGGAGGAACGGTGGTCCTCGCGGCTGATCAAGCCGGCAATGGAAACTACTCGGCAGCAACTCAGGTGACCACTAGCTTCACGGTCAAGGCGGCGACGCAGACCATTTCGCCATTCCCCACCCTTGCCGCACAAACTTATGCTCCGAATCTTGTGCTGCCGATCACAGCACCAACTAGTTCCTCCGGTCTCCCGGTGACTCTCTCGGTAATAAGCGGGCCGGGTTCAGTAATCGACTCCAATAATAACCTGACAGTCACCGGTGCCGGATCCGTTGTGTTAGCTGCCAACGTCTCATCCAATGCAAGCTATACTGCTGCCGCGCAGGTCAAGGGAACGCTGGTCATCAATCCGGCTCCGCAGGTTCTGCAGCCCTTTACGACAATTCCCAACGTAGTGGGAGAATTCTCACCAAATCCGATCGTAATCACTCCACCTGCCTCAAGCAGCACCAATCCTGTGGTGGTCACAATCAAGAGCGGTCCTGCGAGGATTGCCAACAACATTGTCACCATGACGAACAACGGAACCGTTGTGCTCTCGGCCACCCAGCCCGCATCCTCTAACTATCTGGCCGCCACTCCAGTCACCACGAGTTTCTCGGTGGGGAGGCTTGCCCAGTCTCTCGTCGGGACGTTCAGTGTGACGGGGAAAACTTACGGGGTTACTCTCATCGGCGTGCCGTTGCCCGTATCAGTCGACATCAACAACATTCCCACCACTCTTCCCGTCAGTCTCTCGGTGATCTCGGGGCCGGCCTCAGTGAAGGGCACCAACGTCACGGTGACCGGAGCGGGATTGGTCACGCTTGCCGCCAATCAGTCGGGTAACGCAACCTACGGTCCGGCTGCTCAAATGACCACGACGTTCAATGTTGCCCAAGCCTCTAACGCGATTGCGGCGTTTGCCACCATCCCTCCCAAAACTTTCGGGACGGCTCCCTTCACGCTCACCGTTCCCACGGCAAGTTCCAAGCTGCCCGTGACCCTGTCTGTTCTCTCAGGGCCAGCAACGATCACAAACAATACCGTCACCATCAACGGTGTCGGATCCGTGAAACTCGCGGCTAACCAGTCAGGCAACGCCAACTACAGTGCAGCTCCTGAAGTGACGACGAGTTTCGCAGTGAGTCAGGCCGCCCAGACCATCACCTTCGCGAAACCTACCGCGCAAAGTTACGGGTCACCGTCATTCAGCCTCGCTGCAACTGCGAGCAGCGGCTTGCCGGTCACCTACAGCACCTCCTCAACCAACATCACCATCTCGGGTAATGTCGTGACGATTCTGGCTGCCGGAACTGCCAGCATCACCGCCAACCAAGGGGGTAATGCCAACTACAGTTCGGCCAACTCGCTGACCCAGAATCTGACGGTGAATCCGGCTACCCAGACAATCACGCTCTCGGTGCCAAGTTCGGTCACCTATGTTGCCCGAGGTACTGTAACGCTTGCCGCCACGGCATCCTCGGGTCTCACTGTGACATTCGACCGCAAGAGTGGTCCTGCCACGTTGACCGGAAGCACACTCTATCCTACAGGTAAAGGCACCATCAGCGTGACAGCGATCCAGTCGGGCAACAATAATTACCAATCTGTAAGCAAGCAGTTCACTATTATTGCAAAATAATCATTAATCACCTGCCGGTTCATCATTGATCCGGCAGGTGAGGTGCGAGGGATAACGGTTCCCCTCACGAGTTCATTTTCGACTCCACCTGTAGGAATTTCCGCAGGGAAGCCATTTTGAATCAAGGGTTCCGGTCAATCCAAGCCAGGTGGTATCGGTACAGCCTCCCAAGCGGGAGAATTTCCTCAGAATCATGCTTTCCGTGAGGTCATCGACACCCTCGGTGTAGGTGTTGAGCAGAAGAAAAAGGGGTTCATCGGTCAGGATCTCCTGGGCTACGTCGATCAGGAAGGGAAGATGCTCGGAGAGCTTCCAGAGTTCACCTTTCTTACCGCGTCCGAACGAGGGGGGATCCATGACGATGCCGTCATAGCGGTTGCCCCGGCGGATCTCCCGTTGAAGGAAGGTGAGGGCGTCCTCCACAATGTAACGGATGGGGGCCTCAGCAAGACCGGAAAGGCGTGCATTTTCGGAACACCAGCTGACCATGGCCTTGGCGGCATCGACATGAGTGACAAGGGCCCCAGCCGCAGCAGCGGCAATGCTTGCACCGCCTGTGTAACCGAAAAGATTCAGGACTTTCGGGGCTTCGCTTCGTGTTTTCAAGTTGCCGATTTTCTCCATGATCCAATCCCAGTTGGAGGACTGTTCGGGAAAGAGGCCGAGATGTTTGGAATTCGTGGGACGGATGAGAAAGCGGAGTTTGCCGTAGCTGACGACACAGGGATCGGGGAGGTTCTGCCGCCAGCTCCAGGTACCTCCCGTGGCACGGTCGCCGGAGTAGCAACCCTCCCATGCAGGAAGTGACGAGCGGTCTTTCCCTGGCCCCCATGACCACAATGCGGCGGATTCTGGGCGAAGAATCACCGTGCTGTTCCATCGCTCCATGCGTTGACCATCGCCTGATGCGAGGAGTTCGTAACCGTTCCAAGCCGGATGGTTAATCGGAGAGGTCATCTAATCAGCGGTTCCTTAGAATCCTGTCCGAAACTGGACTATCAGAAGCCAAAGATTGAGTCCGGCAATCACGACGGCCATGACCCAACCGATGAGACGTACCCAAACCGCATTCACAAACTCACCCATGATCGAGATATTCCCAGTGAACTGCACCAGTGGAATGACAGCAAAGCTGAGCTGCATACTGAGCACCACCTGGCTTACAAGCAGAAGGCGGGTAGTGGCTCCCTCTCCTTCGATCGCAATGACGATGAAGGCTGGGATAATCGCCAGCATCCGAGTGATCAGGCGTCGCATCCAGGGGGCGATCCTGATGTGGACGAATCCCTCCATGATAATCTGTCCGGCAAGGGTGCCTGTCAGCGTACTGTTCTGACCCGAGGCCAGAAGAGCCACGGCAAAGAGGGTGCCTGCTCCTGCAACGCCTAGCATCGGGGTCAGCAACTTGAAGGCATCCTGTATTTCAGCCACATCCGTACGACCTGCCCTATAGAACGTAGCGGCTGCCAGGATCAGGATGGCCGCGTTGACCGCGAGGGCAAGAGTCAGCGCAATATTGGAATCGATGGTTGCGAATCGGATCGCCTCCTTCTTGCCCATGGAGTCCAGTGGGTAGCGCCGGGTCTGCACGATGGAGGAGTGCAGGTAGAGGTTATGGGGCATGACCGTGGCGCCGATGATGCCGATGGCGATGAAAAGCTTTCCGGGATCCGTGACGATTGTTGCTGTCGGGAAGAAGCCGTGGAGAATCGGTAGGATTTCCGGTTTGGAGAAAAAGAGTTCCAGGGCGAAGCATCCCGCGATGGTGGCGATCAGGGTGATAACGATCGCTTCAATATAGCGGAATCCTTTCTGCTGAAGAAGGAGGAGAAGAAGGACATCGAGGGTCGTGATGACCACGCCGACAAGAAGGGGGAGGTGGAAGAGGAGGTTCAGCGCGATGGCTGATCCGAGCACTTCGGCCAGATCGCAGGCGGCGATAGCGATTTCAGCAAAGATCCAAAGACAGATGGAGGCTTTTTTACCGTAGTGTCTGCGACAAAGTTGGGCCAGATCGGCGCCGGTAGCGATGCCGAGCTTCAGGGCGAGGTATTGCAGGAACATGGCCAGCACGCTCGAGAGGAGGATGACCGAGAGCAGGGAGTAGTTGTATTTCGATCCTCCGGCCAGATCAGTGGCCCAGTTTCCGGGATCCATGTAACCGACCGCCACGAGGTATCCCGGGCCTGCAAAGGCCAGAAGTTTTCTCCAAAACCCTGTCTGAGAGGGAACATGCATCGTGCGGTGCACTTCGCGCAGGGTTGGCAAAATGGGCTGAGTCATGAAATTAGCCTTGGCTAAAATATTTATATGATGCTATTAGTGCGATGCAAAGGGAAAAACCCTAAAGTCGAAAACTCTAAAATTTCCCATGGTCAAAACTTCAAACAGGTCATCATCGGCAGCCGAGGACTATCTCGAGCGTATCCAGGAGCTTATCGAGGCCAAGGGTTACGCCAGGATGGTAGATATCGCGGCTAGTCTGGGAATCTCCCAAGCCAGTGTCACCAACATGGTCAAGCGTCTCGATGCTGAAGGATTTGTCCTCTATGAGAAATACCGAGGGTTGGTACTGACGCCGGAAGGGGAGCGTATCGCCAAGGAGATTGCGCGTCGGCATCGTATCCTGACGGATTTTTTGAGCCAGTTGGGTGTCTCTAGTGAAGAAGTGGAGCGCGATGTGGAGGGGATGGAACATCACTTGAGTCTGGAGTCGCTAGAAGCTATCGAACGTCTTTGTCGGCAACTCACCTACCACCCCGATCTGCTTGCAATAATCAAACAGGGATAGAATAAAGGAACACCCTGAACTGGACAGATGATGTCCGGTTAATGGGTTTTTTCAGGCTTGCTCTTTCCGGGGCGATGGGCTACGAATTCAAAAGTTTCTTATGTCCACTTTCAAGCATATGGCTTCCCTTTTAGGGATCTCGGATCGGCAGCTTAGACGTTATGCCGAAGAGGGGAAAATCGTCGGTGTTTACACAACTAAAGGCGGTCATTGGCGCCTCCGTGGAAAGATAACCGAAGCCCGCGTTCAGCGTGCCAGAAAAGCTCTTCGCTTGACTCCCTCCATCGCCACGAATCGGCGTAAGAATCACTTCAAACGCGCCAATGTCGTGATCAAGGATGTCCAGAAACAATGGAAGCAGACCTTTGAGCCTCCCAAAAAGAAAATTCCGCTAGCAAGGAAGCCCAAGCCACCCAAGGCTCCAATTCCCGGTCATGCCGTCCAGGTTGACCTGTTCGGTGAATGGTAGTGTGAGGATGGGGGTACACAAGGGGCAGAGAGTTCTTTTCCGAATTTGTAATTCTCTCGGGCTTGGATTTCTTTCGGAAGACCTGCACGCTCGTCTTTTTATGAAACGAATTTCTGTTTTCTTCCTCGGTGCCTTTTACTTGATTTCCGGTTTCCTTGTTCTTCCCTCCAAGGTGGAAGCCACGACACAACCCGTGGTACCGCGACTCTCTGCGGCAGCCACGCTTTCCTGCCGAGGAGTCAAACCGGGTGACTGGGTAGAATTGGTCGTGACTGTTAGGAATGCTCTTCATCCGGTGATTACCTCAGTCGAGAGGCCGTCCTCTTTCCGCATGCGGACGCTCCGCAAGCCAAGGCTGCTCAAGACAGAGGAAGGGGATGTCTGGCTTTTCCGTTACCAGATCATTCCCACCGAAACCGGGGACTTCGAGATTCCTCCGATCACCGTGACGGATGCATCAGCTTACACAAGGACGGCTCCGCTGATACTCCGTGTTTCGCTCAAGGGGGAAGCCCCCGCGCTCACATCTTGCGAGCTTGCCCGGGCAGTCAATCTTCCCTCCTCCCTGAGCGAGGAGATAATGAAGAATGCTACCCAGAAAGCACCAAAGCCCGACCCAGATCCGGCAGTTGCTGATTTGCGGCCATTACCCACACGGATTATTACGACCTGCTGGAAGGAACTTCAATCTTTGTGGAACTATCCCGGAGGAAAATAGGAAGGGTCTGGATAGGAATGCTAAGAGAAGGGCGTTACTGCCGGACTTGTCTTCCAAGCGTCGGTTGGTTAGCGTTCAACTAATAGGAATTTGTCCTCCATGATCTCCCTGCTTCTTCTCCCAAAACTTCTCATCGCTGGCGGATCTTCCTTTCTCGGAACTCTGGAACTTCCTCCCTCGCCCGACATGATCAACCACACCCTGGCGGGTGAGAAGATCCCGGCACGTGAGGTGGTCTGCCGTGATCGCTGGGGAACTCCGATGCTCCCCGACGGCAAGGGAAGCTACAGCATCATTGCTCCGATCGATAAGGGTCTCATTGCCCAGAGCCTCTGGATCCCTCCGGTTTCAGGCACGCGGCCTACACCAACTCCGACCCCATCGGTTGCCTTGCCGGTCCTAGGTGCCTCTGTTCAAACAATTCCTGCCGGTAAAACTGGTGCTGTCGGTGACTCTTCAGCTGCCACTCCCGCAGGCGGTATCACCCGATAGTTCGAGGTTTGGTCCGAGGTGTTGATACAACCTAGTTTCCCCTTCATGGGGTCGAGGGGTTTTATCAAGAATCAGGTGTACTTCAGTACCTCTTCGATCGTTGTGATGCCATCAAAGATACAGCGAAGCCCGTCAGCTCGAAGCGTTGCCATGCCGAGTTCCATGGCCTTCTGCCTGATGACAACGCCCGGAGCTTTTTCGTTGATCATCGCGCGGATAGGATCGGTGACCTTGAGTAGTTCATAGAGGCCCTTTCGGCCCTTGTACCCCGTCTGGTTACATTCGGAACATCCTTTGCCGAAGTAGAAGGTCTTGTCGCCGATGTCGTAGGGAGAGAGGCCTAGTTGGGATAGGAGTGCCTCGTCGGGCTCATAGGCCGTCTTGCAGCGGGTACAGATACGACGCACGAGACGCTGGGCCAGCACAGCCTCGAGCGATGCGGAAAGCATGAACGGCTCGACCCCCATATCGATGAGACGGGAGACAACGCCGGTCGAATCATTGGCATGCAGGGTGGTGAAGACTAAATGTCCGGTGAGCGATGCCTGGATTGCGATCTGGGCCGTTTCCAGATCACGGGTTTCCCCGATCATGATGCGGTCGGGATCCTGACGGAGGAAGGCCCTGAGTACCTTGGCGAAGGAAAGTCCGGCCGCCTCGTTGATCGGCACCTGAAGGATTCCGTCGATCTCGTACTCCACCGGATCCTCAGCGGTGAGGAGCTTCGAATCGATGGTGTTGATCTTGTTGAGGCAGGCGTAGAGGGTTGTGGTCTTTCCCGATCCGGTGGGGCCGCAGACGATGAAGATGCCATTAGGCTTCTCAATGACCTCGATGATGTACTCGTAGACATCCTGCGGCATCTGGAGGGTCTCCAGATCTAGCTTTACGGCGCTCCTATCGAGCACGCGTAACACAACGCTTTCGCCGAACTGCGTCGGGAGACAGGAAACACGGAGGTCGACCGTCTTGTCACCGATCTGACGCTGGATACGACCATCCTGGGGAACGCGCCGTTCCGCGATGTTGAGGTTAGCCATGACCTTGAGACGTGAGGTGACGGGGATTGCCAGATGGCGTGGCGGCGGCTCCATCTCGTAGAGGGCTCCATCAACGCGGTAGCGGATCTTGAACTCTTTCTCGAAGGGCTCGAAATGTATGTCACTAGCTTGCGCCTGAACGGCACGATCAAGGATCAGGTCGACATAGCGGATGATTGGAGTGGCGTTAGCCTCGGCCGCCGCTGCAGCGGCATTGAATTCATCCTCCCCGATTTCAATATTCCTAAGGTCCGTGGCAGCGAGTTGCTGGAGAATATCCTCCATGGAGGTCTCCTCGGAACCGTAATGTGTCGCGATGAGTTTCCTGACCTGATTGCAAGGGGCGACGACTTGGATGATTTCTCGGTTCAGTGTGAAGCGGAGATCCTCGAGGGCCTGAGAGTCTAGGGGATTTCCCAGGGCGACGGTCAGGACATTACCGGAGGCCGTTATGGGAATCACCTCGTGAAGTCGGGCCATGCCCGATGGCAGCAGTTGAAGGAGAGCGGGGAGGGGTTCGAAACCGGTGAGGTCGACGGCATCAACCCCCAACTCCGCAGCGATGGTCTGGGCAAAGGACTCCTCGGTGACGAAGTTCTGTTCGACTAGGATCTCCTCGATGGGTCGACCTAAATTCATGGTCTCCACCAAGAGTTCCTCTCCGGTGATCTCGTTGAGGACTCCGGCGCGCTTGAAAATGTCGATAACCTGATGCGGATTCATGGGATGCTAATGGCTGTCACCCATGGTGCTGGAAATGACCTCTTCCGGAGTGGTGAGACCCGCAAGAACCTTGCGAATGCCATCTTCGCGCAGGGTTCGCATGCCCATTTCCCTGGTTCTGTGACGGAGTTGGAGGGTGGTAGCGTTACGGTTGATCATCTGGCGAATTTCGTCGTCGGCCACAAAGATCTCAAAGATTCCCATGCGTCCGCGGAATCCCTTTCCTCGGCATTTTTCGCATCCCACGGCACGCATGACGGTTGCCTTGGAGAGTTGTGAGGCATCGAGGTTCAGCACCCTCGCCTCGTATTCGCTGATATCCCCGGGCACCTTGCAGTTAGAACAGAGCTTCCTGACAAGGCGCTGGGCTATGATGCCGCGCACGGCACTCGAGACAAGGAAAGGTTGCACTCCTATGTCCACGAGACGGGCAACCGCTGCCGGGGCGTCGTTGGTGTGAAGAGTGGAGAGCACAAGGTGGCCAGTCAGTGAGGCGTTGATTGCGATCTCGGCCGTCTCCTTGTCTCGAATTTCACCTAGCATCACGATGTTGGGTGCCTGGCGCAGCATGGATCGGAGCGCTGCTGCGAAGGTCATCCCGACCTCCGCATTCACCTGTACCTGATTAATGCCAGTCATCTGGTACTCAACCGGTTCCTCGACCGTGATGATCTTGCGATCGGGGCGGTTCATGTAGTTGAGGCAGCCGTAAAGGGTGGTTGTTTTTCCCGAACCTGTCGGACCCGTAACCAGGATGATGCCGTCCGGCATCTGTACCAACCGTTCAAAGGTTGCCTGGTCATCGCTCATGAAACCGAGCTCGGGTAGGCCAAGCATCAGCGAGGATTTATCGAGGATACGCATGACAATACTTTCCCCATGGACGGTGGGAACGCTGCTTACGCGCAGATCGATCGTCTTTTCACCCATCTTTATCTGGATACGTCCGTCTTGGGGAACGCGCTTTTCGGCGATGTTCATGGAGGCGGTCATGATCTTCAAGCGGCTGATAATCGCTCCCTGGAGCTTTTTTGGAGGGCTCTGCATCTCCTGAAGATTCCCATCGATACGATAGCGGATTCTCAGGCGCTTCTCCATCGGCTCAATGTGAATATCGCTTGCCCTATGGTTCTGGGCTTCGATCAGTAGGCTGGAGACCAGGCGGATGATAGGTGCATCATCGTCGCCCGTGTAGTCTTCCTCCTCAGTGAGGACAGCCTTGCCGAGTTCCTCGAGACCTTGGGGATAGAGGCGGTCGATCTTGTCGTGAATCTGTGCCGGGACGGCGCAGACGAATTCCACGGGTCTCTTGAGAAGAAATCCGATGCTGTCGAACGCTTCAAAATCCATCGGATCGGCGATCGCGAGCACGAGCGAGCCATCATGTTCGGAGACGGGTACTGTCTTGTAACGCCGCGCAGTTTCCGGCGACAGGAGTTTGATCAGTTCAGGGTTGGGGGTCACCAGAGAGAGGTCGACAAAATCCATGCCGTTCTGAGAGGCAAGCGTCCGAGCAACATCCTCTGCGCTCACCGTGCCCTCCTTGATCAGCGTCTCCACCATATGGAGTCCTCCCGTCCTACCTGTGAGATCATCCGCCTGCTCCTGAGACATGAGTCCCACATCCTTCAGGATCTCGATTACATATTCGTCGTTGGCTGGCATTGTCGGGGGATAATTGCGGGAAGAGGCATATCATCTCTCCCTTTAATTCTTTGTCAACGCGCTCTGCTCGTATTGGGCCGTTGATTTTCCGTGAATGCTACCCTAGGTTAACCCTAATAATTCTTATGTCACGTTACCGCACTATTCTAATTTTTGGCGCTCCCGGAAGCGGCAAGGGAACTCAAGGCAAGATCCTTGGTAAGATTCCCGGCTTTTATCACTTCGCCTGCGGCGATGTCTTTCGGTCACTCGATCCCACCAGTGAGCTAGGCGCCCAGTTCCTTGAGTACTCAAGCAAGGGAGAACTTGTGCCCGATGAGATGACCGTCAGGCTCTGGCATGAGTCGATCCGTAAAACTGTGGAATCGGGTAGGTTCAAGCCCGAGCGCGATCACCTTATCCTGGACGGAATTCCTCGCAATGTCGCCCAAGCCGTGCTCATGGAGACTCATATCGAGGTCCGCAGGGTCTTCCATCTTTCCTGTCCTGACAGGAACAAACTGGTTGCTCGTCTCAAGAAGAGGGCGCTACGCGATAACCGCCTTGACGACGCCAACGAGGAGGTCATCCGCAACCGTCTTGGCACCTATGATTCCGAGTCCAAGCCGATGCTGAGCCACTACTCCTCGGTGAAGCGTCATGATATTGATGCCTCGATGACACCGCTGGAAGTGCTCCACAAGGTTTTGGAAGGACTTCTGGAGGAAACGTCTGCCGAGAAATCCACCCGGGCACCCCTATAGGGACCGCTCTCAGGCGCATGAGTCAGTTCGAGAACCTGCGGGCCTCCTCGCTCTACTGTAATAAATGCGCCAAGGCTATGCCGGTGAGGGAAATGCTCTTTCTGGTTTTACCTGACAAGGAAATCTATGACTATCTCTGTACTGGTTGCTCCTCATCACTTGGCAGCCGGGAGGTGAGTGCGGGAGATCTTAGAATATCGAAGGTCTCCAAGGCAGCGACGAAAGGCCGACGCAACTCAGGGATCCCGTCGTCCTTCGGATACTAAAGATCTGACTTCCTCATACGAATGCGCGTACTTTTCGCCGGCACTGGGGATATCGGGATTCCGACCCTGAACTATCTGATGGCCCATCATGAGTTGGTAGGCGTCCTCACTCAGCCAGACCGCCCGGCCGGTCGTCACCGCGAGCTTAAGGCTCCCGCGATAAAGGAGGAGATACTCAGGCTTGCACCCGAAATCCCGATGCTTCAACCGGAATCCCTACGACTTCCCGAGGCCATTTCCTGGGTTCGGCAACTTGCCTCGGAAGTGATTGTCACGATCGCTTACGGAGGGATCCTGCCCAAGGAACTTCTCGAGACGCCTTCCTTGGCCTGCCTGAATATCCATGCTTCGGTGCTTCCACGTCATCGCGGAGCCTCCCCGATCCAGGCAGCCATTGCCTCGGGCGACCGGACAAGCGGAGTAACCATCATGCACATGGCCGAGGGACTCGATACCGGCGATGTCATTCTTGCAAAAAGTATTCCTCTCGCGCGACGCGAGACTGCCGGATCGCTTTCGGAAAAACTCGCCGATTTGGCCCCGCTTGCCCTGTCTGAGGCCCTAGAACTTCTCTCCTGTGGTAATGCTCCGCGCTCCACACAGGATCACGCACTAGCCACCGTCACCGGAAAAATCGGAAGGGAGGAGTCGTTGCTAGACTGGAGTCAACCCGCCGTCGTGCTCGAACAAAAAATCCGATCCCTTCAACCGAGACCTGCTGCCTTAGCGACCCTTCACGCTGCTACCGGAGAGGCGATTCCCCTCAAGATTCATTCGGCCATCATTGCCCGGAAGGCCTCGGGAAATCCGGGTAGCATTCTCAGGGTCGATGAACGCGGAGTGATGGTCGCCTGCGGTGAGGGGGGGCTTCTGCTTCGAACGATCCAGCCCGAGGGAAAGGCACGGATGCATTCGACTGCCTTTGCTCGCGGGCGTACGCTGAATATTGTCCCGTAAGGGCCTAGTTGAGTGGATTTGATGGTTCCGATTTGACTTTGCCTGAGGCCTTTCATGCGGTTTGATTTGTCCTCATGTCCGATACCTTGTCGTCTTCGCCGAAATACAGCCGCATCGTCCTCAAGATCAGTGGTGAGGCACTTAAGGAGAAGGGCAGCTCCGACAGCGTCTCGCCCCAAATCGTGCAGAAAGTGGCGGCCTCCATTGCAGAGGTTAGCAAGATGGGGGTTGAGGTGGCTGTTGTCGTCGGGGGAGGCAACATCTGGCGCGGTCTCGCCGCAAGCCACCGTGGGATGAATCGTGCCACGGCTGATTACATGGGGATGCTTGCCACGGTGATCAACGGGATGGCGCTGATGAGTGCCTTGGAGGATCTGGGCCATTCCACGCGCGTCCAGACCGCTATCCAGATGAACAACGTTGCGGAACCCTTCATTGTTCGCCGGGCTATCCGCCATCTGGAGAACGGCCACATCGTTATTTTCGTCGCGGGTACCGGAAATCCATTCTTCTCGACCGACACAACCGCTGCGCTCCGAGCCAATGAGATCGGTGCCGATATCATCCTCAAGGCAACCAAGGTCGACGGGATCTATGACTCCGATCCCATGAAGAACTCCGAGGCGAAGCGCTTCGATACCCTTACCTACACTGAAGCCCTGACTCGCCGCCTAGAGGTGATGGACTCAACGGCTTTTTCCCTCTGCATGGACAATGCCATGCCGATCATCGTTTTTGACATGTCCGATCCCGCGAATATCCTGCGTGCTGTACGCGGCGAAGCTATCGGAACCCTCGTGTCAGATACCACGCCCGCCCTCTAGGGAAATTCCCTAATTCACCCTTCACCACACCACAGACTATGAGCGCAGAAGAAGTCCTTTTTGAAGCCGAAGCCGGCATGGAAAAAGCCGGAGAATTCATGATGCATGAGTTCAATGCAATTCGCACCGGAAAGGCCTCTCCGGCCCTTGTCGAGAACATCGATGTTACAGCCTACGGCAGCAGTATGAAGCTGAAGCAACTTGCACTCATTACCTCTCCCGAACCTCGTTTACTCGTGATACAGCCCTTCGATGCCGGAACTGTCCAGGATATCGAACGTGCCCTCCAGGAGAGCAAGATTGGCATTAATCCCGCTGTCGACGGCAAGCTCATCCGCCTGCGCATTCCCGAGCTTTCCGAGGAGCGTCGCAAAGATCTCGTGAAGACCATTAACAAGATCGCCGAAGAGACCCGTGTCCGTGTGCGCGCCTGCCGCCGTGAGGCGATGGAGGGTGCAAAAAAACTTCAGAAGGAGGGGGTCATCACCGAGGATGATCTTGAGCGCTCCGAGAAGGAGATCCAGAAGCTCACCGACAAGCAGGTCGAGTCGATTGACAAGCACGTCTCTCACAAAGAAGCCGAGCTCATGACTGTCTAGGTCTCATTGACTCTCACCTATCTGCCTCCGATCCTTCATGAATAGCGCTATACGTTTCAGGAGCATCGTTCTTTTCCTGATCACATCGCTGATCCTGGGAGTGGATGGGATGGGGCTGCTCGCGAAAGATTCCATGATTATCAATGCCGCACCGGGCTTTACCGGAGGTGCCTCTGCTGGTCGCAAGATCACGCTTGCATCGCTCAAGGGTAAACCTGTTGTTCTGGTCATCGCATCTTCGCCCAAGGACCGGGCCTTTCGTGAGCAAATGAATGAATTCCGCGGGCGCTACGAGCGACTTGCTTCCCAAGGGATGCTTTTCTTCGTGGCCTTCACCTCGGAGGGAGGGCGTATCCCCTCCAATATCCCGTTCATTCTTGTTGATGACCCTGCGGCCGTGGCATCCGTCTATGATGTGACTAAAGGATTCGCCGTTGTTGTCATTGGACGTGATGGAAATCTCGATTGCCTTAGCACCAAGCCGTTGCGGGGCCAGCGCATACTCGATCTCTCTATGAACAATGCCGATTTTCAGACACAAATCCGGCGCTGATTAAATTTGCTATAACCAACACCACCCATGAAGACACTTCATCTCACGTTCATTGCCGCCTTGGCCGCCACCTCGCTGCTGATTCCTCAAGCCAAGGCCGAGACGGCCTCGGAACTCAGGCATCAGTCGGAGAAAGCGCTCCATAGACTTTATAGGAATAATCCTGGTGCCCGGGCGATTAGCGAGAAGTCGATTGCGGTCCTGATTTTTCCCACTGTTTACAAGGCGGGATTCATCGGTGGGGCGCAGACTGGCAATGGAGTTCTGTTCAAGGATGGTCATGTCGCCGGATACTTTAATACGACTGCCGTATCCTACGGTCTCCAGGCGGGAATCCAGAAGTTCTCCTACGCCCTCTTCTTCATGGATGAACACTCCCTGCATTACCTCAACAAGAGCGGAGGATTCGAGCTTGGTGGCGCTCCATCACTGGTCGTTGCCGATGAGGGATTCACTTCTTCTATGTCCACCACCACCATGCAGAAGGGAATTTTCGCATTTTTCTTCGGCCAGAAAGGTCTGATGGCGGGACTTGGCGTTCAGGGGACAAAGATTACCCAGTTTACTCCCGGCGAGTAGTTTGCCTGACTTGGTTTGTCCCTATTTTATTACTCATGAGCGATCATGAGTATGGGGGGATAGGATTTTCGATCAAAGGGGATCGGAGGCCACGCCCCAACCCCAATTTTCGTAAGAATCAGGTCCCCAAGCGTTATAGTCTGTGTTGTCCATGTTGACCTGTGCATCCAAGAGCTTTTCGTCGATTTTTTGCTGACTCACTTTCAGCTTACGGTAGGCCTCATATTGGGAGGCATTCCCTACCAAAAGGGCCTTGCGTGCGGTATCAGCGAAGACATAGACAGTTCCACTTTTTCCGACCATGGGAACCACTTTTCCTGACTTCAGGGAATTGAGTTTCGCGAACTGAGCTGGAGTCGTAGCTGGCACCGTCTTGAATCCTGCAGCGGCCAAGAGAGTCCTTTTTTCACTGAGGTTTGAACAGGCCACTAGTCCGGCCATGCAGAGAAGTAGGATAGCTGAATGCTTCACGAACGTTGGGTTCAAGAGGGTGACTTGTAACGATTAATAGAAGCCCGGTCCCCAGAACGGTCCATCCATCCCACCCCAGCAGTCCCACTGCGACGCATCGGCATTGAGGGCGGCGGTCGCCTCCTTGTCCTGCTGCATTTTATACTGGAGAGCATACTGCTGATAAGCGGTGTACTGCTTTTGGTTTCCGATCAAGAGGGTGTTGCGAGAGTCATCCGCAAACAGAAAAACCGTCTTTCCGTTCTTGGTGACCGGGATGACCTTCAGCTGGGGGAGGGTCTTGAGTTGGGCGATCTGCTTAGGAGTGGTCGGCACGACCGTGCGGAATCCGGCAGCACTCAGCAGTGTCTCCTTGTTCTGGCCTGACGAGCAACCGGCCAAGACAAGAGCCACGAACAAGAGGGGAAGGATGAAGAACTTCATGAGTTGTGATGTATCGTTAGTATCCGCGGGAGGCGAGAAAGAAAACAAAGCCCGAGAAGGCGATGCAGTAATAGCCGAACCATGCCCAGTGACCTTTCTCCAACCAGGAGGAGAGAAGCCGGAGAGCGAGCAGACCCGCCACAAAGGCACCGATCATGCCGAAGAGACCTGGGCCGATCAGATGGAGAAGTTGATGTGGGGAGGCCGCCTCGGCATGGGACTTGAGTAGTCTTATGAGCTCCTTGGCCACGGCGGGTGGAGTGATAATCACCGCCAGGGCGAAGCTGAATTCCTCGACACGTTGGCGGTTGATGCCCTGAAGCATACCCACGGAGATAGTGGTTCCTGAGCGTGAGAGTCCACGGAACGGCAGGCAGAAGCCCTGCGAGATGCCGATCCAGACCGAGGAGAGAATCCCCAGTGAGCGGGTGCCCTGACTTCCACGGAGATGACCAGCTGTCAGGATCAGCAATCCTGCGGTAAGGAGTGCTCCGCCGACTAGAGGAAGGTGCCCGAAGAGATCTTCCATCTCGTCCTTGCTGCTACCGTGAATGAAGACCTTCTCAATGAGGGCCTTCAGAGCCAAACCGACGACCAGGGTCGCGACAGTAGCCACGATGACATTCACGGCCGTCTCCCGGAGACTTGCGGCGTTGGCAAAGAAGGTCCTCTTCCAGGCATTCCAGAAGTAAGCAATGACCGCGACCATGGTTCCGGTGTGAAGCATCACAAGAAGGAAGGTCATCGCCGGGCTGGAAGGATCCAATCCCATAAGCTTTTCAGCCACAATCACGTGGGCTGAGCTCGAGACCGGGAGGAGTTCGGCTGCTCCTTGAACGAGGCCGAGAAAGAGAATCTGAAGAAGGTTGGGTTCCATGGTGTGTGTTGTGTCGGTGTTGGGTAATTAAGAGATAAGGAAAGCCGTTGGCAATCGTGCGAAGCAGTACAAGAGGCTATTTCTTCCTCTCGGAGAGGGTCGTGAAGACCATGACCCAGAAGGATTGGGCAACGATGAAGAACGGGATCCCGAGTGCCGCAGGCAGCGAGTAGATAATGGATACAAGGGGAATCCAGACCATCCAGTTCGCCATCAGGACAGGGAAAATCCTCAAAGCATAGAATGCCACTGGATGATGGCCTCTGAATCCGTGAAGCGTGAAGCCGTGATCTCTCCAGAGGAAGACACAGACAGCCTGGGGAATCGCTAGAAGAGGACAATAAAGAAAGGCATCGACAAGGACCTTTCTCGTTATCACCAAGGCCGTATCCGAAGGTCCGAAAAGAGCATATTGCAGACGATAAAAAAGATCGACCTGCATGCCGATGAGTCCCCAGAAAGGAACGGCGAAGAGAAGACGTTGTCCAAGAGTGCTGGAGTTTGTGCTGGGTTTTCCCGGAAAAAGGAGTCGCAGGAATTCGGGCAGGACCGCCGAGGCCGCTGAGGTGCCGACAAAGGAAAAAAGCAGTCCCCAGTGGGAGCGCAGAAGCGTCAGTTTTTCGAAGGCGGCTCTGGCGTCGGGATTCAGGAAGTAGGCTGCGGCCATCAAGGCCATGAGGAGTTGAAGGAGCAGTCCGGGGATCAGATTTTCACGGAGCGCAGTCAGGGATTCTTTCCATGCGGCACGGATCACGTGGTTCTGATGACGCTTCATGTCTTGGGAATTATCTTCTAGGCCTTGGCTATAAAGAAGAAGAGCTTCCTTTGCAGGAAGCTCTTCTTAAAAGTGGCACAAAAACCGTGCCAAAAGTAATGGGCGAATTAACGCTTGGAGAACTGGAAGCGTTTGCGGGCACCCGGGCGGCCTGGCTTCTTACGCTCACGCCTGCGGGAGTCGCGGGTCAGGAGGCCGTCAGTTTTGAGTAGGGGACGGTTTGCTTCGTCGAATTCGTTGAGCGCGCGGGCAATCGCAAGGCTAAGTGCCCCGGCCTGACCCTGAAGACCACCACCGGAGGTCTTGGCTTCAACGTCATAGGATTTGATGGCATTCACGACCTCAAGAGGCTTGAGGACGGTGTTTTGCATCGAGATGGTGGTGAAGTAATCCTCAAAGTTCTTGCCGTTCACGCTGATCTTTCCGGAACCTAGAGCGATATTGATGCGGGCGACAGCCGTCTTGCGGCGTCCTGTGGTACCTGTTGTAGGTTTTTTAGCGGTGGCCATGAGATATTTAGAGATCTTTTTTTGGAAAAATGGAGTTACTTGGCAGGCTGAGGATTCTGAGCCGTGTGAGGATGCTGGGAACCCTTGTAAACCTTCAGCTTTCGGTAGACCGTGCTTCCGAGACGGTTGTGTGGGATCATTCCCTTGACTGCACGCTCGATGAGAAGTTCAGGGCGGCGTTCGCGGCGCTGGCGGAAGGTCTCGGACTTATGACCGCCGACGAATCCGGAGAAGCTCATATAGCTCTTCTGGGTCTCCTTCTTGCCCCCGATTTGAATTTCAGCCGCATTGATCACCACGACAAAATCGCCGGTGTCCACATGGGGCGTCCAGATCGCCTTATGCTTGCCGCGGAGCAGATTGGCGGCTTGCACGGCGACATGGCCGAGGTATTGGTTCTTGGCATCGATCACCCACCATTGGCGTTTAACCTCGGGGGCTTTAGCGGAAAAAGTCTTCATACGGATTTCGGGAAAGGAGGTAAAGAGTAGGGAGTGACGCGATAGGTGTCAAAGAGGAAAAGTGTTTTTTTACTAGAGGCCCCTTTACACTCGCTTTTCAGTCGCGTCGGACAACCTTCTCCAGACATGCCATCCATCAGCTTTCTCGGTACAGGTTCCGGCGTTCCTCAGGCCGACCGCTTTTTCGCAAGTTCTCTTTTGCTTCTGGAGGGGAAACATCTGCTTATCGATGCCGGCGAGCCGTGCGTCCATTCTTTGCGCGATCGGGGAACATTGATTCGGGATCTCGATGCCGTCCTGATCACTCACGGCCATGTCGATCACATCGGAGGCCTGCCTGCCCTGCTTCAGGGGGCGATGCTCCTGGAACGAATGAAGCCTCTCGAGATCGTTCTCCCTGAGGAGATGATCACACCAATTCGCGCATGGATCCGCGCCATCTATCTCACAGAGGAGGGGTTGGGGTTTCCGCTCGTCTGGCTTGCCTGGCAGAATAGGGAGTCGCTGATGCTGGCCGATGGGAGCATCTCCGTGACGCCGTTTTCCAACCGTCATCTCGAGCAGTGCTACCGTTCTCTTCCCGGTGCGGATGCAGCGCTCCCGTGCAACTCCTACTCACTGGAGATCACTGCTGGTGATTTCCGGTCCCTCTTCAGTGGGGATCTTTCCTCTGCTGACGACCTTGTGGAACTGGTGTCAACGCCTGCGAATGTACTCGTCTGCGAACTCTCCCATGTCAGCAAGAACGAACTCGTCGGGGTTCTCCGCGAGGCAAACCTGAATGCGCTCTGCCTGATCCATCTTTCGCAGGATGTGGCAGATGATCGGGAGGAACTTCATGGGAAGATGGAAGAACTCCTGCCTCTCATCTCCGACATTTTTATTCCCGAGGATGGTGAGATCCTCGATTTTTAGCATCCTAGGATGCTAGTCTTCAGCGATCTCAAGGTACTCTGGGGACATCCATCTGAAGCACGGGCACGGGGATCCTGAGCTGGATCTGATCGTCGATCAGGACCTCGACATGGTAGGTCCCGTATTTCTGGAACTGGACCCCGCCGAAGAAATGCACGTTGGTGGCATGCGCGCTCAGATCGGAAAGGCTGAAGGGAACCTCCGCCTGCGCGATCGCTTGATCCTCCTCAGGATCGTAGATGAGGCATTTCTGGATGAAGTCACCGCTTCCGCCGCACCAGCGGGTCCAGAGGCAGAGCTTGAAGAATGCGATGGGTAGCGTGGGAGTGGGGATCGCACCGATTACACCGATGAGTGTCTGTTGGCCGCTGATTTCTGCGCGAACATCCTCGCAGAGGATTGCGGCCTGAAGGTCTGGAATAATAGAATCAGCGGTCATAGAATTTCTCATGCTGATACAGGCTGAGGTCGATGGCAAGGAGAGCATCAGCTTACGATGAGGTTGTCGGGATACGAGCAGGCGAGTTTTTGAGGCATTGCCGAGCGCATCCGATTGAGGGAATATTCATCCAATCCTTTCTTCATGATCTATCTCGATCACAACGCAACCACGTCGCTCTCTCCCGAAGCCAGAAGTGCCATGCTGCCTCTTCTGGGGGATCTGCTGGGCAATCCCTCCGGCATCCATGCCTCTGCTAGGTTCGCCCGTGCTGCCGTCGACGACGCGCGTGACCGGATCGCCGCACTGCTCGGAGCCAAATCTCATGAGATTATCTTCACCTCCGGCGGTACCGAGAGCTGCAATCTGGCGATTCTGGGACTGGCGAGGGCTCACCGCTCCCCTGCAAAGAATCACCTGATCACTGCCTCAACTGAGCATCATGCTGTGCTTCATGCCATGCGTTCATTGGATGAAAGGGAGGGATTCGAACTGACCGAGGTTCCTGTCGATTCGCAGGGATTGATCGATCCGGAGGTTTTTGTTGCAGCCCTGCGTCCCGAGACATTGCTTGCCTCGGTGATGATCGCCAACAACGAGACAGGCGTCATTCAGCCGATAGCAGAACTCTCAGCTCTCTGCCGGGAGCGGGGTATCCTCTTCCACAGCGATGCCGTCCAGGCTTTTGGCAAGATCCCATGCAAGCCGAGTGATCTCGGCGTGGATGCACTCTCGGCGACAGCTCACAAGTTCCATGGTCCCCATGGTGCAGGATTCCTATGGCTCCGCTCGGGTATCTCCATCGAGGCGATTCAGCACGGGGGATTTCATGAGAATGAACGCCGTCCCGGCACTGAGAATGTCCCGGCCATCGCCGGGATGGCCGCCGCGGCTGAAGTCGCAGTCAGAGAGGCTTCTGGTACGGAGAAGCTAGCCCGCGAGTCAGCGCTACGGGATCATCTTTGGCAAGGCATTCGGGGGATTGATCCCATGGTAGTGCGTAATGCCGCTTCGGCTCCCGCTCTTGCCAACACACTCAATGTCAGCTTCCCCGGTTGCGATGGGGAGACCCTGCTGATGGGCTTGGATCTTGAGGGGATTGCCGCCTCCAGTGGTTCTGCCTGCATGGTGGGATCGATCCAGGCCTCGCACGTGCTGCTTGCCATGGGAGCATCCGAAGATCTAGCCCGTGCGACAGTCCGTTTCTCACTCGGACAGGAAACGACGTCGGAGGATATCGATGGAACTCTTGCGGCACTGAGCCGTGTTCTGAGACGTCAATCTAGGTCGCGGCCGATATGACATCACTCGTCGGTCAGTTGAAGGATCAGCTAACAGATCAGCTGAAGCTCCTGTTCGGAAATACTGCTCCCGCAGTAGTGAGGCCTTATTCTCTTGAGAAGTCTTACTCTTCGGGCAATTCCCGCAATCGCGATCCGCTCCTTGAGGAGCAGGCCCGGGCACTCCTTCATCCGATCGCTCCCAAGCTCTCGTCCCTGGTCATCGTCGGTTGGAATTCCCGGATGAGGACGACTGCAGGCGTTGCCATCGCCTCACGCTGGGAAGTCTGGCTGAACCCAGCCCTGCGTGAAATCTCCGAGGGCGAAGTGGAGAAGACCCTACTCCATGAGTTGGCCCATTTACTGGCCCAGCACCGTTATGGGCGTCGCCGTCTTGCGCCCCATGGTCAGGAATGGAGAGAGGCCTGTTGCGATCTTGGGATTCCCGATGAGAAGCGGACCCATCAGCTACCCTTTGTGAGTCGTCGAATGAGGCGACGCTATCTGCTGAGATGCCCAGGTTGCGGAGTTAGCCACACGCGCGTCCACAGGCCCAGGAGGCGGGTCGCTTGCCTTGCCTGCTGCCGTGCACATAATAACAGTATCTACGACGAGCGGTTCCGCTTCCAGTTGTTGGAAAGCGGAGAATGAGAAGGCATGAGGAAAGGCTTTTTCTTTCCATCTCTTTCTGGTGAAAAGGGGGTTCGTCCCGTAGTAAAAAATCTTACACCCTCCTAAAGAATGTCCAAAAACATCGAATCCCATCTCGTCGAGAACCGCGTTTTCAAACCCTCCGCCGAGTTTTCCAAAAAGGCCCGGGTCAAGAGCATGGCCGAGTATAAGAAGCTTCACGCCGAGTCGGTGAAGAGCCCCGACAAATTCTGGGCCAGGGAGGCCAAGGAACTCCACTGGCTAAAGAAATGGACCAAGGTCCTCGACTGGAAGCTCCCCTATGCCAAGTGGTTTGCTGGTGCCAAGCTGAACGCTTCCCAGAACTGCCTCGATCGTCATCTCGACACCCCTCGTGCCAACAAGGCTGCCATCATATGGGAAGGGGAGCCAGGTGACAAAAAAGTCATCACCTACCGCCAACTTCATCGCGAGGTCTGCAAGTTCGCCAATGTGCTCAAGCGCAACGGAGTCAAGAAAGGGGAGCGAGTCCTCATCTACATGCCCCTGATCCCCGAGGCCTCCATTGCTATGCTGGCCTGTGCCCGGATAGGGGCGGTTCATTGCGTCGTCTTTGGCGGCTTCAGCTCAGAGAGCATCAAAGATCGTCTTGCCGATTCTGGGGCCAAGCTCATCGTCACTGCCGATGGAGGTTACCGCCGTGGCCAATTCGTCACACTTAAGCAGAATGTCGACCATGCGATTGAGGGCGATACCTCCGTGAAGAAGGTCATCGTATTCCGCCGCGCCAACAGCGAGATCCATATCGAGGAAGGACGCGATGTCTGGTGGCATCGGGAGATGGAGTATGTCAGCGCCGACTGCCCTCCCGAGCACCTCGACAGCGAGCATCCGCTTTTCATTCTCTATACCAGCGGCTCCACGGGAAAGCCCAAGGGGATTCTCCACACCACCGGCGGCTACCTTGTCGGCACCTACGCGTCGACAAAGTACATCTTCGATCTTAGGGAGGATGACGTCTACTGGTGTACCGCCGACATCGGCTGGATTACCGGTCACAGCTACCTTGTCTATGGACCATTGAGCAACGGAGCCACCTGCTTCATGTACGAGGGGGCGCCTAACTGGCCTGAGCCTGACCGCTTCTGGAAGCTCATCGCGGACTATGGGGTAACCATCTTCTACACCGCGCCGACCGCCATCCGTGCGTTCATGAAATGGGGTGACGAGCATCCTGCCAAGCACGACCTTTCCTCACTGCGTCTACTCGGCACCGTCGGCGAGCCGATCAATCCCGAGGCCTGGATGTGGTTCCACGAGAACATCGGAGCCGAGCGTTGCCCGATCGTCGATACCTGGTGGCAGACTGAGACAGGGGCTCACATGATCACTCCTCTCCCTGGAGCCACTCCCTGCAAGCCCGGCACAGCGACCCTGCCCTTCTTCGGGATTGATGCCGCGATCGTTGATGATCATGGCAACGAAGTTCCTCATGGTCAGGGTGGTAAGCTCGTTATCCGTAAGCCCTGGCCCTCCATGCTAAGGGGGATCTGGGGTGACAAGACCCGCTACCGCAAGCAGTACTGGAGCGAGGTCAAGGGGGCTTACTTCACTGGGGACGGGGCCCGCCGTGATAAGGATGGGAACTTCTGGATAGTTGGCCGCATCGACGACGTGCTCAATGTCGCCGGCCACCGTCTTGGCACCGCCGAGTTGGAGAGCGCACTAGTCAGCCACCATGCCGTTGCCGAGGCTGCAGTGGTAGGTCGTCCCGACGAGATCAAGGGGCAAGGGATCGTCGCTTTTGTGACCCTGCGTGAGGAGTACAAGCCCAGCGAGCAACTCAAGATCGAACTCCGCAACCATGTCGGTAACTTGATCGGTCCTATCGCCAAACCTGACGAAATTCGCTTCGCCGAGTTGCTTCCCAAGACTCGCTCCGGCAAGATCATGCGTCGCCTGCTCAAGCAGGTGGCCGGTGGTCAGTCGCTGACCGGTGATACCTCCACCCTGGAAGACCTGTCCGTCCTTACGAAGCTGAGTAAAGGTGAGGAGTGAGGTCCGGCACTTTTAGGGCAGAGCAGCATTGTTGCTTCCTTGCCTTCCCTACAATGCTCGTGTAGTATTATATTTTTCCACGCCGGCGTGGCGGAATTGGCAGACGCGCCGGACTCAAAATCCGGTTCCTTTAAAGAGTGTCGGTTCGAACCCGACCGCCGGTAGATTTCCTCTTTTTTCCCATAAGGCCTAGCTTTGAGGCTTTTCACTTTTCCATATTTCTACTTCAATTTTACCCATGCGTATACTGATCACCGGCGGAGCCGGATTCCTTGGTTCTCATCTTTGTGACCGACTTATCGAGCAAGGACACGAAGTCATCTGCCTCGACAACTTTTTCACTGGTCGCAAGTCGAATATCCAGCATCTCGTCGGCAATCCCCGCTTCGAGCTTATGCGGCATGACGTCATCGACCCTTTCAAGTTCGAGGTAGACCGGATTTACAACCTCGCGTGCCCGGCGTCCCCCCCTCATTACCAGTACAACCCCATTAAGACGATGAAGACCTCCGTGGTTGGGGCGATCAACTGCCTCGGGCTGGCCAAGCGGGTGAAGGCACGCGTCTTCCAGGCCTCCACCTCCGAGGTCTATGGCGATCCCAATGTCCATCCCCAGCCCGAGTCCTACTGGGGCCATGTGAATCCGATCGGTCTGCGCTCCTGCTATGACGAGGGAAAGCGCGCTGCAGAGACCCTCTTCTTCGACTACCATCGTGAGAACGGCATCGATATCCGCGTCATCCGCATCTTCAATACCTATGGCCCACGTATGCTTCCCGACGACGGTCGGGTCGTCTCCAACTTTATCGTTCAGGCCCTTCAGGGAAAAGACCTCACGGTTTACGGTGAGGGATCCCAGACGCGCTCCTTCTGCTATGTCGACGACCTCGTCGACGGATTCATGCGTTTCATGGAGCAGGAGAAGATCGTCGGCCCTATGAATCTCGGCAACCCCGGCGAGTTCACAATGCTCCAGCTGGCCGAACTCGTGATCAAGAAGGTGGGTGGCAATTCCAAGATCACTCATTTACCTCTTCCGTCGGATGATCCGAAACAGCGCAAGCCCGACATCTCACTTGCTAAGGATACCCTGGGATGGGAGCCGAAAGTCCCACTCGAGCAGGGTATCGAAAAGACGATCGCGTATTTCAAGACTGCCCTGGCCCAGTAAGAGTCGCACTTCGATTCTTTAACCGGTTCAGTAATTTCAAGTCCCAGGTCTCACGTTTCATCATTCCTCTTTATGTCCAACTCATCTCTATCCATCTGCTGTCTAGGTGCCGGTTATGTTGGTGGTCCCACCATGGCTATGATTGCAGCGAAGTGTTCCGATATCCGTGTTACCGTCACTGATCCGAATGAAAAGCGCATTGCGGCCTGGAACTCCGATGCCCTTCCGGTTTATGAGCCTGGCCTCCAGCAGGTGGTCGAGTCAGCCCGAGGGAAGAACCTCTTCTTCTCCACCGATGTCCGCAAGGCGATCCGTGAGTCCGAAATCATATTCGTCAGCGTAGGCACCCCGACCAAGACCTATGGCGTGGGCGCGGGCCGTGCTGCCGATCTCAAGTACATCGAGTCCGCCTCGCGCATGATCGCGGAGGAGTCGCAGGGCCCAAAGATCATCGTCGAAAAGAGCACCATCCCCGTTAAGACCGCCGAGGCCATGCTGACCATCCTCAGGTCGAATTCCAAAAACGGCACATTCCAAGTCCTCTCCAACCCGGAGTTCCTTGCCGAAGGAACGGCTGTCGAGGACCTAGAGAATCCCGACCGCGTTCTAATCGGAGGCGAGCAAACCCCCGAGGGCTTGGCCGCCATCGAGAAAGTGGCTGCCATCTATGCACGCTGGATTCCCCGCGAGAAGATTCTGGCCACTAACCTCTGGTCCTCCGAACTCTCCAAGTTGGTTGCCAATGCCTTCCTCGCCCAGCGCATCTCTTCCATCAACTCCATCTCCGCGCTCTGTGAAGCCACTGGAGCGGATGTTGATGAAGTCGCCCGCGCCATCGGCAAGGACTCCCGCATCGGCCCCAAGTTTCTCAAGGCCTCGGTCGGTTATGGTGGCTCCTGCTTCCAGAAGGATATTCTCAATCTCGCCTATCTTTGCGAGCACTACGACCTCCCCGAGGTCGCCGCGTACTGGGAGAGTGTCGTGAAGATCAATGACTGGCAGAAGTCCCGTTTCAGCGGCCGTATCGTCAGCGACCTCTTCAATACCGTCAGCGGCAAGCACATCGGTATCCTCGGCTTTGCCTTCAAGAAGGATACCAATGACACCCGTGAGACTGCCGCTATAGCCGTCTGCCGCGACCTTCTCGCTGAGGGTGCGAAAGTCCATGTCTATGATCCTCAGGTCACTGAAGAGCAGATTCGGGGCGATGTTCTCGGCACGGGAACTAATCCCAACCTCATCGTCGTCAAGACCGCCCTAGAGGCCTGCGATGGAGCCCATGCCGTGGCCATTCTCACCGAGTGGGACGAGTTCAAGGAACTCGACTTCAAGAAGATCTACGAGGGCATGCTCAAACCCGCCTTCGTTTTTGACGGACGGAGTATCTTGCCTCATGAGAAGCTCAAGGAGATAGGCTTCCGTGTCTTTGCGATTGGGAAGACGGTTTAAGTACGGTATTAATATGCATCTTGTGGCTAAATCAATTTTTGAGCTTTAGTCTCTTTCTCCTACCAGTCCTCGACGCTCGACTGGTCCGCCATCCCCGATCTTTGGAAGGTGGCTTATGTGTGTCGGTGTTGAGATCTAATGATGATTTCAAGGGGGCAGTAAAGCTCATCACATCGCCAGATCAGAAAAGAATCAAAAACTGTAATTCCATGTTTAGTGCACATGGGTCGCTTACTCTAGGAAGCGGGTGAATTTTGTTGCAGGTTCGCGCTCGGTGCGAAGCGTGTTCTCGATTTTGGAATGATCCTCGTAACCCAACGACATGCCACAGACGAGCATCTGCTGTTCGGGAATTTCTAAGTGACGCGCAATGATATGGTGGTATTTGCAGAAGGCGGCCTGAGGGCAGGTATCGAGTCCGCGGGCGCGGGCTGCCAGCATCACGTTCTGCAGGAACATGCCGTAGTCGAGCCAGCTCCCCTGGCCCATGACCCGGTCGATCGTGAAGAAGAGGCCGACCGGAGCGCCGAAGAAGGCGTAGTTGCACACAAACTGTTGCTCCATGCGATCACGCTCACCCTTGGCAATCCCGAGTAGTCCGTAGAGATCGTAGCCGACCTTGCGCCTCCGATCGATATACGGAGCCACCCACTTCTCCGGGTAGTACGAGTATTCCTGCACATGCTGCGCATTGCGCACGGGATCCATAGCGGTATGAATGAGTTCCTGGGAAAGAGCCTTCTTCTTTTCGCCGGTCACGACGATGACCTGCCAAGGCTGCGTATTCGTCCCGGAGGGGGCACGGGCTGAGACTTCCAGAATATCAAGGATGGTTTCCTTGGACACAGGGGTTGGTAGAAATCCTCGCAAAGATCTCCGTCCACGTATCACCTCATCAACGATTCTGGTGATTCCAGCCTGCTCCATGTTCTGCTTTCGGTTTGTTGCCGTTTTAGCCTTTAGCCTTTAGCCTTAATCTCTTGATCTTTCCAACTAGGGTTCCGGATAAGCCTTGATGAAGTTTTTGTACCAGTAGGCTGAGGGGGAGGGGATGCGGTCGTGAGTCGTTTTGTCGAAGGAGAAGAGGCCGAATCTTGGGGTCCACCCCTCAGTCCACTCATAGTTGTCGACAAGGGTCCAGGGGAAGTAGCCGCGCACATCGACCCCGTCGTTCATGGCGCGTCTCATCTGGGCGACATGTTCGCGGAAATAGCGGATCGACTTCTGTCCACTCTGTGTGCCTATTCCGTTCTCCGAGATCACGATCGGTTTGTGGTACCGCTCATTGATCTCCTTAAGTACGTGGTAGAGGCCTGTTGGGGCGATCTCCCAACCAAGTTGGGTATATTGCGAGTTATGTTCTCCGACAGGACGGAAGAGAAAACGCATCAGGCTTGCCTGTTGTGAGTAGTAGTAGTTCACCCCGATCAAGTCGCAGGTGTCGGCCACCATATCGAGTTGGTCGAAGTTCTGGTGCAGCATGAGGTGATAGATGGAGCGTGTGGGATCGGCGAACTTCGCCTTCTTCCACTCGGGTAGGGAGTAGATACCCATGATGAGAGCATCATGCCGTTCCTTCCGCACGATGGATGCAGCATCGCGGAACATCCGGGCGGAAACTTGCATCGCCTTCTTATAAGACCCCGGGTGAACAAGGAGTCCCGGTGGCCAGTGTGCACCAATCCATCCCAGCTGAAGCGCTCCGTTCGGTTCGTTTTGCGGAACATAGATCCGCACATCCCCCTTGGTGGCCTTTACGACACGACGCACATGAGCTTGCCAAGCTGTCTGGATATCGGGATTGAGGAAGTTGGCCCTCGTCTTGTCCGTGGGATAGAGCCAGTCGGGGAAGGTGAAGTGCCAGAGCGACACGATAGGCTCGATGCCCGCCTCCCGGCATTTGTGTGCCATTTCGGCATACTGACGTAGTGCTGACTCATTGATCTCTCCCTTGCGCGGCTCCACGCGGGTCCAGTCCACACCGAAGCGGAAATGATTCACTCCCAGAAATCTGACAGCGGCCAGATCCTTTTCGAACTGACTCCAGGAGAAGACGGCATAATCCCCGCGGGCCGGCGCTTTTCCTTCTTCGGCAAAGCGGTCCCAGTCGGTCTTGAAATACCATTTTGATCCCGGCTTGTATCCCTTGTCCTCGTTCTGGAACGGGGCGGTGGAGGTGCCCCACCAGAAAGGTTCCTTAGGAAGGGGTTTTAGGACGACGGATCCCTTGGGAGGGGAATATTTTCCCGGAGCCATGATGCACCCTTGCAGGAGCAGGGCAGTCAGCGCCAGGGATGGTAACAGAAGCGGACGAAGGATGGTTGCTTGATGCATGAATGAGTCCCTTGTACCTAGAAGGAGGACATTCAACCATGAAGAATTCTTTAACGCCCTGCCTTCTTCTTTTTATCCTCCTCTCGACAGCAAGAGCAGAGATGGATCTGGAAGCAAAAAGCCTGATGCCCGATACCGTCGTCATGAATGATGGCCGGGTTCTTCACGGGCTCATCGTCAAGAACGACGCCGAGAAGGTGATTCTTCAGGAGAGGATGACCGAGGTGGAGATTCCCAAGAGTGCGATCCGCCGCATCGATGATCAGGGGCAATCGGGAGTCTATTTCGCAGACATCGTCGATCCCGGAAAGTTGCCGCCCTGGAGGATGATTGTGCAGGATCTGCGCTCCGACGATAGCATCCGCTCCTTCAAGCAAATCCCTGCCACGACCATCGACAATGGATACCTAAAAAATATTCCTTATCTCTCATTCAAGATCAACGAGCGCATCGAAATGAATGTCTACGGCGATTCGGAACATCCCGTCTGCCTGGAGTATGGTATTTATGAGCGTGGGGAGAAGATCACACAGTTCAAAAAGATCATCCGTGCCTATCTGGCGGGGATTCTTAGCAACCGAAAGGAGGTGGGTGCACTTTACTCCCTCGGTGACAAGGGGGGCCAGGTCCAGGTCGGACGCTTTGTTTTTCGAATAACGCCTCCCGATGCACCTGAGGCCTATGGCGGATGGTGGCTTTCCATTTATGACCCTGCCCGACTCGACAAGGCCCGTCTCTCTGATGCGGAGTATCGGAAAGTGACGCTGCCTTTCGACGAGGTTAATACACCTTCGGGAAGACTACGGATGGATCGCGTCATGGCGAATGATCGGTATCTCGCCTCCACCCGTATGAACTGGAATACAATGCTTCCTGATCTGCGCGGGTTTTACCGTAACCATATGGGGGAACTTAAGTTGTTGATTCCCTCATTTATGAAGAGCCCCAAACCCACCAACGTCCCGTAATGAAAATTCAATTACTTGCCTCCGCATTCCTCTCATCGGCCATCCTGAGTGGTTGTGCCATTCATCCCCTGGGACCCCTCGACAAAGCTCCCCGCCACGAGGCTGAAAAGCTCACCGGATATGCACCCTTCGCCTGGGGAATCTCCACCAGCAGCCTTCAGTACGAAAACCGGGATGAAAAGCCTGGAGATCCCGAGTATTTCCTTCGCGACTGGGACCTGCTGGTCAAGAAGGGGAAGGCTCCGGTGGTGGGCAATGCACTCTACAGCTGGAGTGACTTTGACAAGGACCTTGCCGCACTGAAGAAGATCGGCGTGACCCACTACCGGTTCAGTATCGAGTGGGCGCGCGTGGAGCCGCAACCCGGTCATTACAATCAGAAGGCGATCCAGCGTTATGCCGCGATGTGCAGGAAGCTGAAGGAGGCTGGTATTGAGCCTGTCGTCACTCTCTGGCATTTCACCTTCCCTGCGTGGCTCACAGACCCTAAGAACAATTCGAAGACCAACTGGCTGCATCCGCTGGCCCGCGAGAGGTGGAACCTCTATGTGACGAAGATGGTGAAGGCAACATCACCCTACGTGAATTACTATGCGCCTGAGAACGAGCCCAATGGCCAGATCCTCACCGCCTATATCGCTGGACTCTGGCCTCCTTGCCACGTCTTTGATTTCAAAGGTTACGAAGCAGCGACTATCGCGAGTGCTGAGATGTTCCGTGATGCGGCGGCGCGGATCAAGGAGGTGAAGCCCTCGGCCAAGGTTGTCAGCGTCGAGGCGCTTCCCTGGTGGGAACATGGTCCTCTGGATCCGGGAGGTCTCATCTATAATACCGTACAACACGCGAATTTCGACCACCTCGACCGAGTGTACGATGTCTGCGACATCATCGGATTCAACTACTACTACAGTCAGGCGGCTGGTCCACTTAGCCTCCTTTCCGAGTCTTACCGCCACGGCCATCACTTCACGATGATGGGATGGAGGATCGATCCCGCTGCTCTCGGCAAGCAGATCCGCTATGTCGGCAAACGCTATGACAAGCCGATGATGATCACCGAGAATGGCATCGCCACCGAGAACGAGCAGCAGCGCCTCTCCTACCTACGTAATCACATCGCTCAGATCAGAAAGACCATGGACGAGGGATACGACGTGAAGGGGTATTTCGTCTGGTCGCTGGCCGACAACTACGAGTGGCACTACGGCTATGTTCCGAAGTTCGGACTGGCATCGATGAATCCCGTGACACGCGACAGGGTGCTCAAGCCGGCCGCCTTCTATTATAAGAGCGTCATTCGGGACTCCAATCGCGAGCAGAAGGTATCTCCGACGCCCTGATCCCGAGTGAAGGATGCCTTCGCTTTGAAAGGGTGTTTCTTCGTGCTGATATCGGCCGCTCTTCTCTTGATGATCGGTTGCACCCGACATCGCGAGCGTCCAGATCTCGTCTTCATCAATGGGGCTGAACCCGAGACACTCGACCCGGCGTTGATCACGGGACAACCCGAAGGGCGAATCGTCAATGCGCTCTTCGAGGGATTGCTACGCTTCGACCTCAAGGGAGTTGCCGGGCCCGGGGTTGCATCCGCCTGGGAGATTTCCCCTGACCATTGCGTCTACACCTTTCACCTGCGTCCCGATGCTAGATGGAGCGATGGGAGCAGGGTGACGGCACGCGACTTTGTCGACTCATGGCGCAGGACTCTCGATCCCAGCACCGCATCCGCCTACAGTTATCAGCTTTTTTCGGTTAAGGGAGCCGAGGAGTTTGCCAATACTCCCGTGGGCAAGACACCTGATTTCAAGTCGGTAGCCGTAAGGGCTCTGGATGACGCGACGCTCCGGGTGGAGCTGAAACAACCAGTCCCCTATTTTCTGGATCTCTGCGCCTTTCCGACGCTCTATCCCGTCCGTACCGATCTGATTGCAAAGCATGGGGATGACTGGGTGAAACCCGGGAAGCTTGTCGGGAATGGGTCCTTCGTCCTTGAGGATTGGAGGATCAATGACGCTATCCATCTGAAAAAGAATCGCCTCTACTGGGATAAAAAAAATGTCCTTTTACGTTCCGTGGAGGTGCTGCCGATCAGCCAGGCGAATGTCGCCTACAACTTCTATGCCGCAGGTCAGGCCGACCTGATCATGGACAAGGGACTGGCTCCCCCTTCCTTGTTGGATGCTCTTAAGACTCGGCCCGACTTCCACGCGGCACCTTTCCTCGGCACCTTTTTCCTCAGGTTCAATTGCGCCAAGGGACCTTTCACGGACGTGAGGGTGCGCAAGGCCTTTGCCATGGCTCTCGATCGCAAACGCATCACCACCAAAATCACGAGGGCAGGAGAGGCGGATGCCCTGAGCTTTGTGCCTCCCGGTATTAACGGATACGCGGCTCCTGAGGGCCTTTCCGAAAATCAGGAAGAAGCCCGTCGTCTACTCGCCGAGGCGGGGTATCCCGATGGCAAGGGGTTTCCCCTGACAACCTATCTCTACAGCGAAGGGGAGTTGAACGAGGGAGTGGCGATCGAGCTTCAGTCAATGTGGAAAGAGCGCCTGGGCGTCAACGTGCAGCTCGCAAGACAGGAGTGGAAGGTCTATCTGAACTCGCTTGGGTCGCTGGACTTCGGGATTGCTCGCTCCAGTTGGGTGGGGGATTACCCGGATCCTAACACCTTCCTGGATCTCTTCCTCTCCGAGAGCGGCAACAACCGCACGGGATGGAAGAATGCCGATTATGACCGTATCATCCGTGAGGCGGCGGCCGAGACGGATCCCGGCAAGAGATTCGGCATCATGCGCCGTGCAGAGGAACTGCTAGTCAGGGATCAGGTGCCGATCTCCCCACTTTTCTTCTATGTCGGGATTCAGTTGTACGATGGTAATCGCCTAGGGGGGATCAAACCCAATGTGTTGGATGAACATCCGATTCGTGAGATCTTCCGCAAAGATCACCCTGCAAAATGAAAAAACAACGATTCACTATCAGTGGCTGCACCGCTCTTATCACCGGAGCAACAGCCGGACTTGGAGCCGAGTTTGCCCGTCAGCTTGCTCCTGCCGCCTCACACCTTATCCTTGTGGGGCGCCGCGAAGAGCGTCTTTATTCCCTTTCAGATTCTCTGAAGGTTTTGCATCCCGATCTGAGAATTGATACCTTCAAGGCAGATCTCTCCCAGTCCACGGAACGCGAGCGTCTGGCTGCTTGGATTATTCGTGACGAAGTTCCGCTGAACTTCCTGATCAATAATGCGGGCTTGGGTGAACTAGGCCCTTTTGACAGCGCCGACTGGGAGCGGCTCGGCCCTGTGCTGGAAGTGAATGTCACCGCGCTGACCCATCTGACCCACCTTCTTCTGCCGATGCTAAGAGCTCAGGCGGCACAGAGTCCCTCGGGAATCCTGAATGTCAGCTCCGTGGCAGGATTTTACCCACTACCTGATATGGCCGTCTATGCAGCCTCCAAGGCTTATGTCACGAGTTTTAGCGAGGCCCTGCGCATGGAGCTTGCCCCGGAAGGAATAACTGTCACGGCACTCTGTCCCGGGCCTGTGCCCACGGAGTTTTTCGAGGTCGCCACCCGTAACGGTGAGACTATCCGGGCCATGGATCGTACTCATCCTTCACTGGCGACTCCAGCGACCCTGGTTGTCCGTGATGCCCTGCGAGGGATCGAGCGGAATAAACCCGGAGTCATTCCGAATCCCCTGCTTGCCCTTCTTGTGCGGGCGAGTCGACTCCTCCCGTTTCCAGTGATCCGTGAAGCTATCCGCTTGGGTGCTGGCCCCCAGAGACCTAGATAACATCCTTCTTTGCTCGATATTGACGATTCGTGGTATATCGGCGAAAGTTGGCTTGTGAAAAATTTCACAAGATGGTCCACCAAAGAAATTGACCCCCGATCCAATGCCGCCTTTGCGGAGGCGATCGAGTTGATCGGCCCTGATCTCTACTCTGTCGAGGAGAGGATCCATGAGCAATCTAAGGCCGTGGATGCGGGCATTGAGCATTATTTCGAGTATGCCCTCGGTGGGAGTGGCAAGCGTTTGCGTCCCGCGCTGGCTCTTCTCTCGGGAGGAGCCACCGGACGGATTGTCTCCGATCATGTCGATCTGGCGGTGATCGTGGAACTGATCCACATCGCGAGTCTTGTCCACGACGATATCATGGATGGCGCCGATCGTCGTCGGGATCGACCTACCCTGAATGCCAAGTGGGGAAACTCCCTCACGGTTTTGGTTGGCGATGTGCTGTTTGCCCATGCGCTCAGGCTTTCCACCAAGTTTTCAAACTCCGACATTTCCCGCCGGATCGCCGATGCGGCCGCCGATGTCTGCACGGGAGAGATCCTTCAGACTCAGCGTCGCTTCGACCTGAATATAACGCTTTCCGAGTACTACCGGATGGTCCAGATGAAGACCGGCGCACTGTTTGCCGTCTCCTGCGAGCTTGGAGCTTTCTTGAGTGGTGCTTCTCCTGCAGTGATCAGTGCCCTCAAGAATTACGGCAACAAGATCGGAATCGCCTACCAGGTACTCGATGACTGCATCGATCTAGTCGGAGATGAGGAGATAATCGGCAAGACGCTGGGAACAGACATTGCCTGCGGGAAGTTCACACTGCCTGTTCTGCTGCTCCTTCAGAACTCCTCTCCTAAAGAGCGTGATGAGCTTCAGTCCATGCTTCTTTCCGAAGAGGGGATCGCACCCTCAAGGCTTGTGGAACTGGTCACCTCCCGTGGAGCCTTGCCTGCTGCTGTGAAGGCCGCTCGTAGCCTGGTGGACGAGGCTGATGCCGAGCTGGAAAAGGTGCAGGAAAACCGCCACGCGGCCGCGCTCCATTCCATGACCGAGTATCTGCGAGGAGTTCTCGATTCCCTCTGCAAAGGAATTTGAAGCCGGCAGTGTGAGTCTCCCTTGCGAATTGCAGGGAGTGGCCTAGTTTCTTTCATGATTTCTTCATCTTTCGGGGACATCCCCCGCACCGAGAGGCCGCGAGAACGGCTTTTCAGTCATGGTGCCGGCGTCCTAACCGATGCGGAGTTGTTGGCCCTGTTCCTGAGGACGGGGAAGGTCGGATTGGATGTCCTTTCTCTGGCCAGATCACTGCTGGCCGAATGGGGCAGTCTTAGGCGGCTAGCCGGATGTTCGGTCGAGGAGCTTTCCTCATTACCTGGCATGGGACCCGCAAAGGCTGCCGAACTCAAAGCTGCCTTTGAGATGGGGCGCAGGATGGCCCGTCCCGAGTTGGAGAGACAGCGCGTTGATCGTGCCGGGGTGATCTATGAACTATTGGCTGGGGAGTTACAGACTCTTCCCTACGAGTCGCTACGGATCCTTCTGCTTGATACGCGTCATGGTCTGCTGGAGGAAAAGGAGGTCTCCCGTGGAAGTCTCAACGAAAGCATTGCGCATCCGCGGGAGATCTTCCGCCCGGCAATCGCCAAGGGTGCCTATGCGATCGCCGTCGCGCATAATCATCCCTCGGGAGATCCTCAGCCGAGTGAGGCAGACCGTCGCCTGACCCGCAGACTCGCTGAAGCCGGTGCTCTCTTGCAGATCCCGCTGGTTGACCATGTGATCATCGGTGCAATGAGGGGTGAGCTATCCCCGTATTTCAGCTTCCGTGAGGCTGGATTGATTTAGGAGATGGGAGGTCGCTAAGTCGAGTGCCAAGTCACCGGGAGGTGATTCGGCAGACTACCTCGGTAGCCCCCAAGGGGGCGGCACCGCTTGCCGGGTGGCAAGTGCCGTCAAGGGTTGCAGAGGGCGCAAGTAGATAGGGGTATAGGCTGATCTTTGGCATCGACCCTCGACTCTCGACTTCCCAGCGTCGGTTTCTCCAGTGCCGTTTCGTCCTTCATAAATCATCCTTCATCATTCATAATTTTCCTAATGCCGCTGATCCATCCATCCGCCTTTGTCGATCCTGCAGCCCAACTTGCCGCCGATGTAGAGGTCGGCCCAGGTGCCATCATTGAGTCTGGGGCCGTAATCGGTGAAGGGTGCCGGATCCAGGCTCATGCGGTGATCACGGGATATGTCAGAATGGGTGCTCGGAATACCGTGGGATACGGAGCCATTCTGGGTGCCGACCCGCAGGATTATGATTTCAAGCCTGGCACCAAGAGCGAGGTGCTCATCGGTGATGACAATATCATCCGCGAATACGTGACGATCCATCGCGGCACGAAGGAGGGGTCCGTAACGCGGGTTGGTGACAATAATTTCCTGATGGTCGGCGTCCATCTCGGGCACAACGCCACGATCGGCAACAGGGTCATTATTGCCAACAACTGCCTGCTAGCAGGTTATGTCGAGGTTCAGGATGGCGCAGTGCTTGGAGGGGGCTCGGTCTTCCACCAGTTCCTGCGTGTGGGAAGACTCTGCATGGTGAGGGGCGGGGAGCGTTTTCCCAAGGACATCCCCCCTTTTGTTTCGGCCTATGGCACCAGCATGGTGGCCGGCATTAATGCCGTCGGACTCAAGCGTGCCGGATTCAGTTCCGAGATCAGGTTGGAGATCAAGAGGGCCTTCCGTCTCATTTACCACTCCAGCCTCAATATCACTCAAGCCCTTGAAGAATCGAAGAAGACATCGTGGGGACCCGAGGCCCAAGAGTTCCTGGATTTCATCGCTTCTGCCAAGAAGCGTGGCGTCTGCGCGGCAAAACCCGTCAGTGTCAGCTCTTCCTCCTCATCCGATACCAATACTAAGGACGAAGAGGAGTAAAAGTTAGAGAACGGCTAGAGCCTGAAGGGCTGCCGTGTGGACCTCCCTCACCGTCACGCCTTGGAGGGCAGCCGCTTCCGCGCAGGAGGAGAACTCCGGAGATTTCTGAATCACTTCGCCCCGGAGTGAGCCGATCTTGACCTGGATTTTTCCATAGCGGGTATCGACTTCTTCGAAATGTCGCTGGAGTTTGAGGCGTTCCATTCGGTGCCGCCTGATGCCGAATGCCGTCGTTTCCCGGAGCATCCTCTCGGAGAGTTCGCTGGCCTTTTGTTCATGACAAAGGACTTCCAGAATCCATCCAGAACGTCCTTTTTTCATGACAGTAGGTGTGAGAGTGGCGTCGAGCGCACCCGCGGTAAGCAGTGCGTCAAGAGCGCTGGATGCATGTTCCGGACTCAGATCGTCCAGGTTGCAACGGATTTCCACCACTTCATCGGTATGGGAGAGATCCGACTGAATGGATTCTCCCAAGATAAGACGGAGGGCATTGGGACGATTGGGTGTATTCCGAGAGCCAAGTCCATATCCGATGGAGGTCACTGCCATGTCAGGCATCGGGCCGAAGCTTCCTGAAAATTCGGCCAGGATCGCTGCCCCTGTCGGAGTGATGTGTTCCCAAGGTTCCTCGACCTGACGCAAGGGAATACCTTTGAGAATCGCTAGCGTCGCCGGTGCTGGTAGGGGGAATGTGCCGTGCGCGCAATGGATGTGTCCGGAACCCTCGATCAGCGGACCGCAGGTAATCCTGTCGATATTCAGATAGTCGAATCCCGCGCAGGCGCAGACGATGTCCGCAATCGAATCCTCCGCGCCGACTTCGTGGAAGCCCACGTTTTCAGGAGGGACGCCATGCACCCCGCCTTCGGCGATAGCTATCCTTCGGAAGACAGCAAGAGCACGGGTTTTTACCTTCTCGTCGAGTGAGCTCTTTTCCAGAATGGAGATGATCTCGGCATGATTGCGTCCATGGGCGTGATGGTCATGGCGCTCGTAGTGGTCGTGATCATCGTGAGAATGAGAATGCCCGTGATCGTGATGATGGTGAGAGGTCTTGGCCGCCTCTTCCCCCTCGTTACCTTCATGGCCACTCACGAGAAAGCGCCATCCGGAGATGCCGTTCCTGTCCCCGCGTTCAAAGCGGCATGAGGGAAGTTCCATAGCCAGTGCTCTCAGTGCGTTCTTAAAAACTTCCTCGGGAACGCCGAGATCCCTCAGTGCAGCAACGGACATGTCGCCGCTGATTCCAGCAAAGGCATCGATATGAAGGAGTTTCATGATGGTTGTTGTCTGGCAGGAGGAAAGGTAGTTCCGACTAGTTATTCACATCTGTTGTTCCCGGATACGGCAATGCAAAAAAACTGAAGCATCATGTCGCCAAGATGAAGCATGTTTGTTTTAATTTTATTTCTCAATTTGCCATCAATGTCTCAAGACTCCAACGGATCCATCACTGCACAGAATTCCTCTCTCTACAACGTGGAGGGATGGTCCGAGGGATACGTGAAGATCAACGATGCCGGTCATGTCACCATGCGGCCTCAGAGAAAGGAGGGTGAGGAGATCGACTTGATGGAAATCGTTGCCGAAGCCGGGGACCGTGGACTGCGATTTCCCCTCTTGGTCAGGTTCCATGACCTGCTGCGCGATCGCGTTCGCAGGCTGAACGAGTCATTCGCCAGGGCCATTTCAGAATGCGGATACAAGAACCAGTACCGCGGGGTTTTCCCCATCAAGGTCAATCAGCTCTGCGAGGTTGTCGAGGAGATCGTCGACGCTGGACTGCCCTACCATTTCGGTATCGAGGCTGGCAGTAAGCCCGAGCTCATAGCCGCTCTGGCCGTTCATTCTGATTCCGAGAGCCTTGTGGTTGGCAACGGCTACAAGGACGACGAGTTTATCCGGGCTGCACTCATCGGCATCAAGCTCGGCAAGAAAGTCATTCTTGTCGTGGAGAAACTGGAAGAGTTCCACCAGATCCTCGCCGTTGCGAAGCAGGTCGGGGTGACTCCCATGATCGGAGCCCGGGTCAGGCTTCTCTCCAAGGGAGCTGGCAAATGGGCAACCAGCGGCGGAGAGAATGCCAAGTTCGGTCTCTCCACTGCCGATCTTGTATCAATGAGCGACACGCTCCATGCCGAGGGCATTCCCAACGCGCTGGTGCTCCTTCATTACCATGTCGGCTCCCAGGTTCCCGATATCCAGACGATCAGCCGCGCCACGCGTGAGGCCACCCGCTTCTACGCCAAGCTCAAGAAGATGGGCCACGCACTCGGCTATCTCGACGTGGGTGGCGGACTAGGAGTTGACTACGACGGATCCCGCACGAGCTTCGACAGTTCCAGGAACTATTCACTCCACGAGTACACCCGCGACATCGTCTACAATATCATGGAGGTCTGCGACTCGGAGCAGGTCGAGCATCCTGTGATCGTGAGCGAGAGCGGCCGTTTCATTGTGGCCCCCCACTCGGTACTTATCATTGAGGCGTTCGGCTCCATCGAGAAACAGGGTCATGGTACGGAAGTATCGCCCTCCCCGGAGGATCCCAAGCTGGTTTCCGACATGCTCGAGATCCTGACCGGCCTGAATGAGAAGCGTCGTTTAGAAAATCTCCATGATGCCCAGCAGATCCGGGATCAGGCGCAGTCGATGTTCGATCTGGGCCTGCTCGAGCTTCGCTCCAAGGCAAAGATCGACACCCTGTATTGGCAGATCGCCGCAGCGATCGTGAAGCTCCACGCCGGGATGAAGCAGGTGCCCGAGGAAGTGAGGGAACTTGAGGTCGCCCTTGCTGACCAGCTTCTCTGTAATTTCTCCGTCTTCCAGTCCCTGCTTGATCATTGGGCCTTGGGACAGCTTTTCCCAGTCATGCCGATTCACCGTCTTGACGAGATTCCGGAGCGCAGCGGCACACTGGTCGACATTACTTGTGATTCCGACGGCAAGATGGCCAAGTTCATCGATTTCCAGGATGTGAAGGAGACTCTGCCCGTGCATGTCGTCCGGCCCGGTGAACCCTATTACCTGGGGATTTTCCTTTCCGGAGCCTATCAGGACATCATGGGGGATCTGCACAACCTCTTTGGCAGGGTGAACGAGATGCATGTCTTTCTCGATGAGGATGAGGAGGCCGGCTACTACATCGAAGAGGTGCTTCCCGGCAACACCATCGACCAGGTGCTGACCCTCACCCAGTGGGACACCAAGGAGCTGGCTCGCAAGATCAAGTCTCAGGCCGATGCCGCGCTCAAGGGCGACCGTCTTAAGCCCAACGAGGCGATGCGTCTAGCCGACGAGTACGAGAAGATGTTCCAGTCCTATACCTACTTGGATTTCAACGCCCGTCGTCCCAATGGTTCCATGAGCTCAGGAACAAAAACTTCCGATTAATCTCGATGAGCGATCCTGCCCTTCTCAAGCATTCTCCTCTCGAATCAGCTCACATGGCCTGCGGCGCCCGCATGGTCGAGTTTGGCGGCTGGTACATGCCGGTCCAGTACTCCGGCATCATGGAGGAGCACCGTACTGTCAGGTCTGCCTCCGGCATGTTCGACATCTCCCACATGGGGGAGGTCATTGTTTCAGGGCCCGGCGCCCTGGCTTGGTTGGAGAGTCTCCTGACCAACCGCGTCGGCAAGCTCGCCGTTACCCGGGGTCAATACACCCTCATGCTGGATGAGAGGGGAGGGGTCATTGATGACCTGATTATCTACAGGACGGGAGAGTTGTCCTATTTTCTGGTGATCAATGGTGCCTGCCGCGATCTCGATCTGGAGTGGATGCGATCGCGTCTCCCTGCAGATGGTTCCGTTGTGCTACAGGATCAAGGAAACGACTATGCTGCGATCGCTCTCCAGGGGCCTGATTCCGAAAAGGTTCTGAGAACACTCTATCCTGCCTGCGACGTCCCGAAGCGCAACGGTATCGCTCCGCTCATCTCTTCTCTTGCCGCTTACGAGGGGAGTGTCCCTTCACTCGTTGCCCGTACCGGATATACCGGTGAGGATGGGTTCGAGCTCTTTGTTCCTGTGGAGGCCGGCGTGGCACTCTGGGAGAGCCTTCTTGCCGCTGGTGTGAAGCCTTGTGGACTTGGATCCCGGGACACCCTACGGCTTGAGATGGGTTATCCGCTGAATGGCTCGGATCTCTCTCGTGACCGCACTCCTCTTGAGGCAGGTTTGGATCGCTTTGTTGGCCTTGATGATACCGAGAAAGGTGATTTTTCGGGTCGCAAGGCTCTCGAACAACAGCGCTCAGGAGGACTTCCCTCTAGGCTCACACCACTGAAGCTTGCAGTACAGGGCCCGCCGCTTCGTTCCCATTACCCTGTTCTGGCCGATGGAGTTGCCGTGGGTGAAACCTGCAGCGGCGCCCTCTCCCCGAGTCTAGGTGAGGGGATCGCCATGGCCTATCTCCCCCCCGCTCTTTCGGTTCCGGGCACGACCGTCGAAATTGAGGTGCGAGGTCGCCGTTACGCCGCTAGTATTGCAACGCTTCCTTTCTACAAAAAGCCCTCCCTATAACATACAAACCGTCAACACGCCCGCCAACGCATGAACGTCCCAGCAGACCTCCGCTACGCCAAGACCCACGAATGGATCCGTCAGGAGGGTGATGTCGTGACGATTGGCATTACCGACCACGCCCAAGCCGAGTTGACCGATATTGTCTATGCCGAGCCTCCGAAGGTCGGTGCCGAGGTGAAGGCTGGTGCGACTGCGGCTGTCGTTGAGTCCGTGAAGGCTGCCAGCGACATTTATTCACCGCTCTCGGGAGTTGTTTCCGAGGTGAATGACGCGCTCACTTCCAATCCTGCTCTCCTGAATACCGATCCTTTCGGTCAGGGCTGGATCTTCAAGATAAAGGCCTCGGATCCTTCCGAGATCGACGCTCTCCTGACCCCCGAATCCTACACCGCCCAGATCGGTCAATGAGTACCATCGGTGCTGAGCAACTGGATGACGTTCTCTCTCGCGGGCGATTCTCCCGCAGACATCTCGGTTCCCACCATCGGGAGATACGGGCGATGTTGGAAACCCTTGGGTATACTTCCCTTGAGGAGCTGATTGCAAAGACGGTCCCCGCAGAGATCAGGAGTGTAAAGACGCTGGATCTTCCCCCAGCTGCCAGCGAGGAAGAAGCTCTTGCCGAGCTACGCGAGATTGCCTCCAGGAACGAAGTTCGCACCTCCTACATCGGGATGGGATATCACGGCACGAACCTGCCCGCCGTGATTCGACGGAATATTCTGGAGAACCCGGGTTGGTACACGGCCTACACGCCTTACCAGGCTGAGATTTCGCAGGGGCGCATGGAGGCTCTGGTGAATTTTCAGACCATGGTTTGCGATTTGACCGGCATGGCGATCGCCAATGCCTCGATGCTGGATGAGGCCACCGCCGCCGCCGAGGCCATGGCGATGTGTCATGACCTTAAGGGAGTTCAGGGTCCCCAGGGTATTCAGGGTGGGGGAGCCTCCTCGTTTTTTGTCTCGGATGGTTGCCATCCCCAGACGATCGCCCTACTCCGCACTCGCACCGAGCCACTCGGCATCGCGTTGATCGTCGGTGGCGAAGATCAGATCCCTGCATCGGGTCTCTGCGGTGGGATCCTCCAGTATCCGGCCACGGATGGAGCGATCATCGACCCGACTTCCGCGATTGAAAAAATCCATGCTGCCGGGGGTCTGGCTGTGGTTGCCTCGGATCCCCTTGCCCTGAGCCTCCTGAAGCCTCCTGGTGAGTTCGGTGCCGACATCGTTGTCGGTTCCTCCCAGCGCTTCGGTGTTCCGATGGGATATGGCGGCCCTCATGCCGCGTTTCTTGCGGTTCGAGATGAGTTCAAGCGACGATTGCCCGGCCGTCTGGTTGGCGTCTCCCGTGATGCTGATGGAAATCCTGCTTACCGACTCACTCTCCAGACTCGCGAGCAGCATATCCGCCGCGAGAAAGCCACGAGCAACATCTGCACTGCCCAGGTTCTCCTTGCCGTCATCGCTTCCATGTATGCCGTCTACCATGGTCCGAAGGGACTCCGGGAGATCGCCGAGAATATCCATCTCCATGCCCTCAAGCTGGCCTCTCTACTTGCCAAGAATGGTTGGTCCGTCAGCCACGCCCCCTTCTTCGACACCGTCCGGGTGAATCTCACCCCTCCCGAATCCGCCTTACTCCGTTCCCGCGCGGAGGAAGCCGGTATCAATCTCAGGTTCCTTGGCGACACGGCCGTTTCCGTTTCTCTCGATGAGACTTCCGGTTGCATTGATGGGTTGATCGAACTTTTTGGCAAGGGGCCCGCCAATGTGGTGAATGATCCACTCTCCTGGCAGACTCCCGATGCTCTCCGACGCACCTCGGACTATCTAACCCATCCGGTCTTCAATACACACCACACTGAGACCGAGATGCTTCGCTATATGCGCCGCCTCGAGGCCAAAGATCTCTCCCTCACCACTTCGATGATCCCGCTCGGATCATGCACCATGAAGCTGAACGCGACTTCCGAGATGCTCCCTGTCACCTGGGAGAATATCGGCGGCCTTCACCCCTTCGTCCCGACAGAACAGACCAAGGGTTATCAAGTCATCTTTGAGCAGCTTGAGCAGTGGCTTGCCGAGATCACCGGCTTTCATTCCGTCTCGCTTCAGCCGAATGCTGGCTCTCAGGGGGAATACGCGGGACTGCTCGTGATCCGCGCCTATCACCGCTCCCGAGGCGATATTAACCGTACCGTCTGCCTCATTCCGGTATCCGCCCACGGTACGAATCCCGCCAGCGCCGTCATGGCCGGCATGGAGATCGTGGGTGTTGCCTGTGATGCCGAGGGGAATGTCGATGTGGAAGACCTCCGGGCCAAGATTGAGGCTAACCGGGAGCGTCTCTCAGCCCTCATGGTCACCTATCCCTCGACCCACGGCGTCTTCGAGTCCCGGATCAAGGAAATCTGCTCCATGATCCATGAGGCGGGAGGACAAGTCTATATGGACGGTGCAAACATGAACGCCCAGGTCGGACTCTGCAGTCCGGGCGACATCGGGGCGGACGTCTGCCATTTGAACCTCCACAAAACCTTTTGTATCCCCCATGGCGGCGGTGGTCCTGGGGTCGGTCCTATTGGAGTGGCTAAGCATCTCGCTCCCTTCCTGCCGGGGCATTCCGTAATCCCAACCGGCGGTTCCCAAGCCGTCTCCGAGATCAGCGCGGCACCTTGGGGTAGTGCCAGCATCTGCGTCATCAGCTGGATGTATCTCCGCATGATGGGCCCCGACGGACTGGCAACAGCCAGCGCCATTGCCATCCTGAACGCCAACTACATGGCCAAGCGGATCGAGTCCTATTTCCCCATCCTCTACAAGGGTGTCAATGGTACGGTCGCCCACGAGTGCATCTTGGATCTCCGCGACTGGAAGACCCGGGCAGGTATCGAGGTCGAGGATGTGGCGAAGCGCCTCATTGACTACGGCTTTCATGCCCCGACGATGAGCTGGCCCGTTGCAGGAACCCTCATGATTGAGCCTACCGAGAGCGAATCAAAAGAAGAACTCGATCGCTTCTGCGATGCCATGATTGCGATTCACGGGGAACTCATTGCCATCGAACGGGGTGAACTCGACAAGGCCGACAACCCACTCAAGCGAGCTCCCCATACAGCACTCACTGTCACCTCCGACGAATGGACCAGACCCTACTCACGCACCCAGGCAGCATACCCTGCCGCGTGGTTGAAGAATCATAAGTTCTGGCCATCGGTATCGCGAGTTGACAATGTCTACGGCGATCGGAATATTTTTTGTAGTTGCTTGCCGGTTCAGGAGTCCTAGTTCTCCTTCAAGCCAACCGGCATTTGATTTTCCAGGGTAGTTAGCTCAGCGGTAGAGCTGCGCACTTATACGGCGTTATTAGCCATATTATCAGACGCTATCGCACATTATCCTGTTTAACCCACTAGTGGGCTAAACCATCGGACTTAACCGACAGAGGAATGGAGTAGGATCAGGGCCAACTCGACGTTTAGACCTCGGGATAACCGCGGATGGCTGCGTTCTTGCTCTCTTGCTGCTGGAATGTAAGGGTCGACGACGCCACGGAGATCGGTGACAGTCACATCGGAACGACGCGGCGGTGATGAATCCGGGGCGCTTTTCCGGACAATGCGCTCCTTGCATTCCCCGTCCGGTTACCGGATAAATGTCCCTTGAAAACCCATGAGTAACTTCTCCAGTCGTCCCGACATCTTCATCCCCGACGGCGTGGCCGAGGAGGCCGCAATCGCTCGCACGACCCACCTCGGGATCGGATCTCATCAGGACGACCTCGAGTTCATGGCCTTCCACGGCATCGCCGAGTGCTTTTATTCCCGGGAGAATTGGTTCGGCGGGATCATCTGCACCGACGGTTCGGGAAGTTCCAATGCCGGACCGTATGCCGAGGTCACCCCCGGCGAACTCTCCTGCATCCGGATGCAGGAGCAACGGACGGCCGCCCTAGCGGGAAGGTATTCCTTCGTGGCCCAACTCGGCCATCCTAGCCGAGAGATCGCACGTCCTATCGGCAGTCCGCTGGTCGCAGACCTAGTCTCGCTCCTGCTTCGGATGAAGCCCTCCGTCATCTACACGCACAATCCCGGCGACAAGCACGAGTCCCATCTCCGCGTCCTTGTCGCCGTGCTCGAGGCGCTGAGGGAAGTCCCTTCCGCACACCGTCCGGATCAGATGCTTGGCTGCGAGATGTGGCGAGGCCTCGACTGGATGCAGGACGGGGACAAAGTCGTCCAAGATCTGGGAGGGCACGGCCATCTGGCGGCCGCCCTGAACGGTCTCTTCGATTCCCAGATCGGCGGAGGGAAGCGCTACGACCTTGCCGTGGCTGGTAGGCGCCGAGCCAACGCCACGCTCCTAGATTCCCACTCCGGAGACGCCCTGACGGAGGCAGCCTTCGCCATGGATCTCTCACCGCTGATCGGGGCCGAGACCTCCGATCTCCTCGATTTCACGCTGGCTTATGTCGACCGCTTCCGGGAGGATATCCGGACAAAACTCGTGCGTGCTCTGGCCTCGTAGGCCCTCATCCCGAAGCCGTCACCATGGAAGTCATCATCACACCCGATCCGGCAGCCGCCGCCCTTCTCGCTGCCCGCCAGATCGCCCGTCTTGTGCGCGAAAAACCCACCGCCGTACTCGGCCTAGCGACTGGAAGCACTCCTATCCCCCTCTACAAGGAACTCATCCGGATGCACCGCGAGGAGGGGCTCGACTTCTCCCGTGTACGCACCTTCAACCTCGACGAATACCTCGGCCTTGCGCCCGGTCACCCTGCTTCCTACCACCGCTTCATGGAGGAGAACTTCTTCTCCGGGGTGAATATTCCCCGTGACAATATCAGGCTACCCGACGGACTGGCCGCTGATGTTCAGGCCCATTGCGCGGCCTATGAGCAGGCGATCCGAGACGCGGGAGGGATCGATCTGCAGGTTCTCGGTATCGGTTCCGACGGCCACATCGGCTTCAATGAGCATGGCTCATCACTGGCTTCCCGCACGCGCATCAAGACTCTCACCAAGCGCACCCGTGAGGATAACACCCGCTTTTTCGACAAGCCGGAGGATGTCCCCCACCATGTCATCACCATGGGGATCGGCACCATCATGGAGAGCCGCTCCGTGGTGCTGCTCGCCTACGGGGCCGGGAAGTCCGCGGCCATTGTGGGTGCCGTCGAGGGGCCAATCACCGCAAACAACCCCGCCTCAATCCTCCAGATGCATCCCGACGCCAAGTTCTACCTCGACGATTCCTCCGCAGGGGCACTCGAACGCGCCGATTACTACAAGTGGGTCTTCCACAATAAGCCCGTCTGGCAGGCCGATAGGTAGGCCGCCGATCGTTGGGGGGATGAGATTGTGGGAGGGAGAGTCCATGACTTCAGAATTCCCCCCTTCGTGCTTTTTATGCCTGATTAAATCAGCGCTTCCCTAGCATTTGACTTCAGCAAAGGGCATCCGCGACACTCACATCTCCCGCACATTTTCTTATGACCAAACTCCTCTCCAAATTCACCGTCGGCGACACGGTCATCCGATTCGATATTCCTGCCAAAGGCAAGGGCGCGCCTCAGCTCTCGCTTCATCCCAAGTCGCTTGCGCCGGTGAAACACCGCGAGTTCCTGCCCCCGGATGTCGAGATCGTGGGCCTGCCAGCGATGTGGCAGCCGATGCGCGCCTGGTCGCTCGATTCCCTCGTGCAGCTCAAGTGCATGGAGGACATCTACGGCGGATCCTTTTCTCAGGGTCGTACCATGCGGGCAGGGCACTCCACGGCCGTTCTCGAATTCATCGGCCAGAAAGTTCATAAGAAAAACGGCGGCACCAGCGTCATCACCACGCTCAAGCATCCCTCGGGACTGCGTTGCGAGCATCAGCTCTCATGGCAGGGGAATGTGCCTGTCTTTTCCAGCCGCGTGAGCGTTCGCAATGCGGGCAAAAAACCGGTGACCCTCGAGATGCTCAGCAGTTTCTCGCTAGGCGGCATGACACCCTATGCCAGCGATGATGCGCCGAATAGGTTGGCCGTGCATCGCTATCGCTCCACCTGGAGCGCCGAAGGACGCCTCGAAACGCAAGGCATCGAGGACCTGCAACTCGAGCGTTCCTGGATCGGCCACGGCATCGCCTGCGAACGCTTCGGTCAGATCGGCTCCATGCCGGTGCGTGGATTCTTTCCCTTCGTCGCGCTGGAGGACAAAGAGGCCGGCGTGCTCTGGGGTGCGCAACTCGCCTCTCCCGGTTCGTGGCAGATGGAGGTATTCCGCAAGGATGATTTCGTCGCGCTCTCGGGTGGTCAGGCCGACCGCGAATTCGGGCATTGGTTCAAAACGCTCAACCCGGGTGAAACCTACGACACGCCCGTGGCCACGATCGGGTGCATCAAAGGCGACATCGATCAACTCGCACAGCGCCTCAGTTCAGCGCAGGAAGGACCGTTGGCGAATTTGCCGAAGATCGAGAATGAGCTGCCCATTGTGGTGAACGAGTGGTGCACCAGCTGGGGAAATCCGACCCAGGAAAATCTGCTGGCATTGGCTAAGCGCCTCCAAGGGACTCCCGCGAAGTATCTCGTCATCGACGATGGATGGGCCGAGCGGCCGGGTGGAGGTATTCAGCAGAACGGCGACTGGAACATCAATCAGAAAGCCTTTCCCAACGGTCTTGCCGCCACCTGCCAAGCGATCCGCGAGCACGGACTCATCCCCGGCGTTTGGTTTGAGTTTGAGGTCTGCAATCCGGGTTCCAAGGCCTTTGATCTCACCGATCATCATCTCCATCGCGATGGACGCGTCCTGCAGGTCGGCGGTCGCCGCTTCTGGGATTTCCGCGATCCCTTCACCTTCGATTACCTGACCAAAAAGGTGATCCATCTCCTTCGCGACAATGGCATCGGCTACCTCAAGGTGGATTACAACGACACCATCGGCTTCGGCGTCGATGGCGCCGCTGCAACGGATGCGGAGCAACGCCCGGTCTTGCAATCGCCCGGCGAAGGCCTGCGGCAACACCTCGAAGGCATGCAGAGCTTCTTCCGCAAGATGCGCAAGGAGCTCCCTGATCTCGTTATCGAGAACTGTTCCTCCGGCGGTCACCGCCTCGAACCCTCCATGATGGGTCTCTGCGCGATGGGATCATTCTCCGACGCGCACGAGACACGAGAGATCCCGATCATTGCGGCTAACCTCCAGCGCCTCATCCTGGCGCGTCAGTCCCAGATCTGGGCTGTGCTGCGCAAGGGTGACACCGCCCAGCGCCTCGCCTACTCGCTAGCCGCCACCTTCCTCGGCCGCATGTGCCTCTCCGGCGAGGTCCACGACCTTAGCCCGGCGCAATGGCAGCTCACCGTCTCCGCCATGGAGTTCTACCGCCGCGTCTATCCGATCATCCGCGATGGTCACTCCACCTTCCACGGCGAGACCGGCAAGAGCTGGCGCCACCCGCAGGGCTGGCAGGCCGTGCTCCGCACCGCGAATAACGGCAAGCGCGCCCTGCTCGTCGCCCACACCTTTGGGAAGCCGTTTCCGAAATCCGTCGAGATCCCGCTCAACGAAAGCGGATGGAAAATCGAGGAAGCCTGGCCGGCAAAGGCGGGCCTCCAGAGCAGCCTAAAAGGGAAATCCTTGAAGCTCGACCTGAGCGGAGAATTCCGGGCAACGGTCCTTTCCCTGCGGCGGTTGTGAGAGGGCAGGGGAGGGCTTGTTCGAGTTGAGAAACCTGCCTCCCCGCTGTTTCAAGTGGGTGAAGACGGGGCAGGTGAGTGAGAATCACAAAAAATCACGGTCATCATGAAATACCGAGGGGTGGGAGAAGGGAACATGGTGTTTCATGACTTCCTTCCGTTCGTGCTTTTCGTGACTTTCGTGGTCAAGACTTCAGCGGCTTTCAAGGGATTTCATCAGTGGTTCCCTAGGAATTCTCCCTAGCCAACGTGTGTGCCGGAGTGTTGTTGCCGGTGCTCTCGCGGTGACATGCCGGTTTCCCGGCGGAAGGCCCTGGAGAAATTGTAGTGATCGCCGAACCCGGAAAGTTCGGCGATTTTGGCCAGGGGCAGGGTGGTGCCAGGCAAGAGAGATTTCGCTTCCTGCGTGGTCACCATCCCGGACATCGACCTTGAAGCCGGCAACAACCACTACCTCATCGTCTGGAATCCCGGCAAACCCGGCGCCAAACTCCGCATGGACTGGCGCAACATCATGCGGACGCCGGTGAAGACGCTGATGTTCTTCTGAGGACTTAAGATACCAACTGCCAATAGGAATCTTCCTTTTCGGCTCGTTCTTTTGGTGTGTAGCGTTGTTATCATTCCTCGGGTTATCATCAATATCCTGCGGGTTATGGAAATAACTTCCACGACCGGGACTGATGCGGAATCTCCAAACTGCGCCACTCCGGTGACTTAATGAACACACCTTTCACCATTTCATGAAAACCACTATCATCCCGACACCACTTCCCCGGATCGCCCGTTTTGAAAAACTGGGGTTCGGGCTCTTTCTTCACTACGGATTGTATTCCCTGATGGGAGCGGGGGAGTGGATTCAACATGCCCGTAAGATCCCAAACGACGAGTATGCCCTTCTGTTCAAGCAGTTCACGGCCAAGGCATTCGATGGCCGCGCCATCGCCCGCATCGCGCGTGAGGCGGGGATGCGTTATGCCTGCCTGACCACCCGCCACCACGAAGGGTTCTCGCTCTACGACACCCGGGGTCTCAATGAATTTGATGCGCCCCACAGTCCCGCCGGACGCGATCTGGTGGCCGAGTTCACGGAGGGGTGCCGCGCGGAGGGAATCGTGCCGTTTTTCTATCACACCACCCTGGACTGGCGTTGGGACAGCGCATATTGCACCGAGGAAAAGTTTTCGGAATACCTCGATTACCTGAATGCCTCAGTGGAAATCCTTTGCACGCAGTATGGAGAGATTGGCGGGCTTTGGTTCGACGGCAACTGGTCGCGCCCGCAGTCGGACTGGAAGGAGGACCGCCTGTATGCGACGATCCGCAAGCACCAACCGGAGGCGATCATCGTCAACAACACGGGTCTCCAGGCTCGCGGGGCGCTCGGAAATCCCGAACTCGACAGCACGACCTTCGAACAAGGTCTGCCAACGGCTCCGGATCGCTCCGGTTGGCCGAAGTATCTGGCCGGCGAGATGTGCGAGACGTTCAACTCGCACTGGGGGGTGGGCGACGCGGACCTACTCTTCAAAAGCCCCGCCACATTCATTGAAAATCTCTGCGCCTGCCGGAAATCCGGAGCCAATTACCTCCTCAATGTCGGCCCCCAGGCCGATGGCTCGATCGGGGCCTACGAACAGGCTGCTCTCGCCGTGATCGGGCGATGGGTCGGTGGTGCCGGCGAGTCTATCTATGCCGGCAAGCCCGTGGATGCCAAGTGCCAGGGAAAGGACTTCCTGCTACGCACCGAGAAGCATCTCTATTATTTCGCGCATGGACTGAGCCAGGAAGGCAGCGCCCACGTTGTCGCGGAGGGCGGAGGCAACGGTCCCCGCTCGATTGCAGGCCTCGGCATCCCGATCAAAGCGGGCAGATGGCTCAATACTCAAAAGCCGATCGAAATCCTGCAGAACGAGAAGGGCGACATCACCACGCTGCATTGCACGGGTTACGATTACGGCGTGAATCTCGTGGTGCGCGTGGCCGAGTTGGATTTTCATTAGACGTTTTTATCCATCGAAAAACTGAACACCCTGCAACGGTGAACGGTTTTTCCGGCCGCACGCTTTGCATCACCGGTGTAACGCATTTTATATCAACGTTGCGGGGCCCCCTTCTTTTCAGTTTTCCCGACGAAGGATTATTGCTACCGGTTCATCCCACTCTGGTTTATCGCCTGTGCGGTTGGCTCGCTTTTTTTTTCTGAGGCGCCTTTACGCCGAGTGGCAGAAGAGTGGTGCGGAGGCCTCTTACCAACCGCCCGGATTCGACGAGGCGTAGAAGTTCGCCCAGCGGGGTGAGCGTCATCCCCCGGAAGGCTACGCAACCCGATACCGAGGGATGGTCATCCGTCCCGATTTGTCTTAGGATCAGCAGATGTCTTTTGTAATCAGGCTCTGGCTGGTGATGGTTCCCCTCATCCTGTGCGGTGTTCTCTATCTGGACCGCGCACTGAGCACCTTTCTGTTCAAAAAAGGAATCCCGACGAATCTTTTTTCCTGGTCGAGGAAGCTGTTGTATCTGCCTGTTTCCCCTTCCTCGTCCCTTCATCTGTCGTTGATGGAACTGGATGTGGTCCCCCTGATCACGGCCTGCGCCCCGATCCTTCTGCTGGCGGTGGCGCTGATGCGCCCGGGTCGCCTGCGGGACCTGATGATGCTCGGAGGGGTGAGCGTTCTGGTGGCCTTCGTTCTCAAGAACGACCTGAAGTGGTTCTTCCAGCGGGACTGGCCGTTCCTGTGGGTGGCGGATCACTCGCGATGGTACCTGAATCCGGCGGACGGCTTTCATTTCCTGGGGGGCAGGTTTCCGCTCATGGATGACGGGATCGGTTCCTTACCCTCGGGGCATTCGGCGGTGGCGTTTGCCTTCCTGACCCCGGTGATGATGATTTTTCCAAGGAGCAGGCCGTGGTGCTTGCTGGCCGGATGCGGTCTGTGCGCCATGATGGTCCTGCTCTGCTTCCACTACCTCGGGGATGTGCTCGCGGGGGCCTTGCTGGGGGTCACGTGTGCCTTTGCGGTCAGGGAAATCCTCCGTCCGCTGATGGGGCTCCAGGGTGCACGCGGCATGGAGTGAACCGAGGGGGAGGGAACGGGTCCGCCGTGGAGCACTGCGCCGTGAACACCCATCGCTCGGTGGCAATGGCGGCTTCGATCCGCTTTATGCCGAGAAAAACAAATACTGATTCATCTACCGCCGTAAGCTCGGCGCGGAGACAATTCCTGTTGCTGTGAATCCCTCGGCCAAACCGGTCATGGTGAGCATCTCCATCAAAGGCCTGCGCTTCTTGTCGAACTTCTCCCCGATGCCGGGAATGTGCGGCGAGGTATGGAAGTCGAGGTGGATCTGGCGGTAGCGGAGTTTAAGCAGGGACGTAATTTTTATTAGGTTGATCTGCTGACGGATGCAGTATTCTTACCGGTTTACATTTTTTGAAACAGCCAGGCTGGAAGTCCCGCCGGGTGGCAGTTGCATCTGATGTATTGCTCCGCCGCGGACGCGGATGGTGGCCAGGGCGTTGTAGCGCGTCGGGTTGGTGACGGAGATCACGCTGTTCCGATGAGGCTGGCAAGGCCAGTCGGCACATCAAAGAGCGGCTTCCAGCCGGCGCCGAGGAGCTTCGATGCATCGGAGGTGGAGTGGCGGATGTCGCCGGCCCGGACCGGTTCGTGACGCACTTCGGATGAGGATCCGGTCAGCTTCAGAATCTCGGCCACCAGTTCCGCGATGGTTATGGAATGGCCGTATCCTGCGTTGAAGACCCCCTCCACACCCTTGGTCTCCGCGGCGAATGCCAGGGCCCCGACGATGTCCTTCACGAAGATGAAGTCGCGGGTCTGTCCGCCGTCGCCGTAGATGGTGATCGGCTCCCCGTTGCGCGCACGGTGGAGGAAGATCGGGACGGCGGCGGCGTAGGCACTGGCGGGATCCTGACGGGGACCGAAGACATTGAAGAAGCGGAGGCAGGCCGTGGAGAGCCATCCCTCGCGGGCATAGAGTCCGCAGTAGTATTCGCCGTCGAGCTTGGTGATGGCGTAGGGACTGCGGGGATCCGGCGCCATGGTCTCGACGTTGGGCTGGATCGGGTTCTCGCCGTAGACGGCGGCGGAGCTGGCGAAGCAGAGTTTTTTGACGCCGTGCCTGCGGGCAGCCTCCAGGACATTGAGCAGTCCGTGGACGTTCAGGTCGACGGTCTCTCCGGGCAGGGCCATCGACTCCGGGACGCTCACCATGGCGGCGAGGTGGAAGACATAATCGACGCCGACCATGAGCTCGTTCAGGAGCGCGCGGTCGAGGATCGATCCCTCCACGAAGCGGCACTTCAACCCATCCAGATTCCTGCGATGGCCGGTGCGCAGGTTGTCCAGGACCACGACCTCGGCACGGTCCTGATAGTGCTCCACGACATGGCTTCCGATGAAGCCGCTTCCGCCGGTGATGAGAATCTTCATATAGGGATTACGTCAGCGCTTCTTCAGGGAATCGACGAATCGGCGCATCTCCTCCTCCTGGGACTCGATACTCGCGGCCAGCGCCAACTGGGTGCGGCAGCGGTCCAGATTGTGTCTGGGACGCTTGGTCTTGAAGTAGACATCACCCTCGAGGTGGTCGGTGAGGAACCGGATGCCGATCTCCAGCGAGATCAGCTTGCCGGAGAAGGCGAGGTGGGCCTTTTCGGCCTCGTTGAGGAAGCCGCCCGCCGTGGCCAGATAGCCCCGCACCAGCGCCTCGAACATCGGCATCTGCATATGCACCTTGGAGAGGTCGGTCTCATCCTCGGCCGCCGGACTGGTGGCCGTGCGCACCATGTCGCCGAAATCGTAGAGGGCGAGTCCCGGCATCACGGTGTCGAGATCGATGACGCAGATCCCGGTCTCCGTGGCGTCGTCAATCATGACGTTGTTGAGCTTGGTGTCGTTGTGGGTGATCCGCTCGGGGATCTCCCCCTTGGCCTGGAGGTCGAGCAGGACATCGACCACCCCCTCGCGCTCGAGCAGGAACTCCCATTCCTTACGCGCCTCCTCAAGCCTGCCGTGGGGATCGGTCTCCACCATGGTCCGGAGTTTCACGAAGCGGGAGCGGGTGTTGTGGAAATCGGCGATCGTCTCGTGCAGTCGAGGGCCCTTGAGTCCAGCCACGAGACTCTGGAATTCGCCGAATGCCTTCGCCACCTCGGTGGCCTGGCGGGTGCTCTGGATGATGTCGTAGGTCCGCGATCCCTCGATGAAGGGATAGCAGCGCCAGGTGTTCCCCTCCTCGTCGGTGACGAAGGGCTTCCCGTCGAGCGCCGGGATCACGCTGAGGGCCCGGCGCGATGCATCGGGCACACCCGCCTCCGAGAGACGCGCGGTGGCCTCATCGGTGACACGGAGGATATTCTCCATCAGTGCAGCGGGATCATTGAAGATGCGTTGATTGATGCGCTGAAAGATGTAGCGCACGCGGGTGCCCGACTGGCTGAAGGTGACGGCCAGCGTGTCGTTGATGTGGCCGCTTCCGTAGGGACGGCTGTCGATGAAGGATCCGTAGATCCGGAAGCCCTTGGCAACCTTGGCGACGGCCTCCTTGGTCAGGGTGGATTCTGCGCTCATGAATTGTTTGTGGAAAGTGGTGTCGGGTAGAGACCTTGTCTCACCATCCCGGCGATCGCGGCGGCCACCGCGTCACGGTCCTCGCGGTAGGTCACACCGAACCATTGTCCCTTGGATTTGAGCACCACGGTCGCGACGGCGCCCGATGCCATCATCGAGGTGACCGCGCTCGGGATGTAGAACTCGGGCTTCTTCGCGGTGAGCCCACCCTCTTTCAGGAAGGCGGTGAAGAGTTCCCCGAGCATGGGGAAGATCGCCGGGGTGAATCCCCAGAAGTTCATCGAGACCATCGCTTCCCCGCTCAGAGTCCGCGCCTCCCCTCTGGTGTCGGTGCCGGTGATCACTCCATCGTCGCCGCGATGGATCTCGGTGCATTCCTCCACGCTCAGGAGTTTCCCGTCTGGGGAGAGCTCGCAGATGCCGCGCGAGACGGCTCCGTGCTCGGAGAGAGTGTTGCTCAAGAGGTAGGCCACCATCGAAAACTGCTCCCGCGTTCCCTCCCTCACCCCCGCCGCCGCAATACCCTTGAGGTGTGCGGCCATGATGGCGAAGGCCTCCTTGCCGTAGAAATCATCAGCATTGACCATCAGGAACGGCTCGCGGATCTGATCGCGGGCGCACCAGATGGCGTGTCCCGTCCCCCACGGCTTCTCGCGGTCCGCCGGCAGGGAAAAACCCTCCGGAAGTTCGTCGAGTTCCTGGAAGGCGATGCCGACCTCGACCTTGCCCTCGTAGCGGGAGACGACGACCCGGCGGAACTCTTCCTCGAAATCCCTCCTGATGACAAAGACGATCCGTCCGAAGCCGGTGGCAAGCGCATCGTGCACCGAATAATCGAGAACAACCTCCCCGGAGGGGCCGACCGGATCAATCTGTTTCAGACCTCCATAACGGCTCCCCATCCCGGCGGCCAAAACAAGCAACGTGGGTTTCATATAGCCTTCCATTGAAAACATTACCCAGCTCGGGAAGCAATTCCCAACTGTGGTGGAGAGCACTCTACCTAGTTGACAGGTCGGCTTTCCCTGTTTGAGATCGTTGATGAATTATAGTACCGTTCCCGAAGTCATAGCCAGATCACGCTGGGTCACACCGAGTCTTTTGCGGGCAGTCTTCACCGCAGCTCCGAAATGTTTTGGGGTGTACTTCATGGATGGCAAAATATTCCCGAACGGGAATATCTCGATCTCTGATGACTGAAAGGCGAGCGGCTGTTCCCGAGCGGGAATGCAGTCGCCACTTCAACATCGCCCTGCGGCCGAAATCTCCTACTTCCTCAACGATGCTTTGATCAATTCGCTCACGGAAGAAGCCTCAGAGGCTGTGGAAAAATACCTCGAATGCGAGGTGAGGGCTCCGTTGCTTTTCCTCGCCGTGGATCTGGTCTCTGCCTGATTGGGTAATTCTTAGTAAGTTTTTCGGGGGGAGCGTTTCCCATCCTCGGGGCTTCTTTTGGCAGCCTCTTCCTCGCCAAGGACATTGACCCGAAGATCCCAGACGACCTTGGTCAAGGGACTGGAAGTTCTCGAGAGCGAAGGTCGTGGGGGTGCCATTTTCGCCTTGAAGGCAGCGAGATTCGCATAGGCGCACTCGAGTACCTTGACGCTGGTTAGTTTTTACCTGGGGTCACCAACCTTAAAAAACAGATCATTGGAGTATTCTGCAGCGATGACCCAAACGTAAATTTGTAAAGATTTCTTTAGCAGATCTTCCCGCGCTTGCCGTCGGGGCCGTGGCCGATCGGGTTCTCACCCACCCAGCGTTCGTCAACGGGATCGTCGGAGCGCTGGTAGCGTGTGTCGGTGGATAGGCGCAAGCGCTGGGTTGTGTTGTCGATGCTGGCGTGGATGGTGTCCATGCGGAAGGTGAGCAGGTCGCCTGGCTGGAATTCGGAGGTGAGCCAGCGTCCGCCGAATTTCTGACGGAGTGATACGGGGTTGTTGGTGAGTGCGCCGGAATTCTTCAATCCCACTTGTCGGGGGATGTTGGTGCAGTTCGTATCGACGTCCGACTCGAGGTATTTCTTGATCCGGTCGGCCTGAAGATGGGATTTTTCCAGGATCATGAGCCCGCCGACTTCCAGCGGGACTTCGCCGTAAGGGATCCACGCGGTGTAGAGGCGATGCGTGCCGCGACCCATGTAAACGATATCGCAATGCGGGGGTGTGCCGTGACCGAAACCCATGGTGCGCAGCCAGATAAAATCGAAATGGCGGATCGTGCCACCGAGGAAGCGCGAGTAGAACTCATGGACTTCGGGGCCGAAGACCACGCGGTTCACCGTCGGTTGGTTTTTCCAAGCTGTTCCGTTGAAGTAGGGATTGACTCCCTTTTTTAGGATTCCGTCGAGAAGTGGGTGGCCCGGTTCAAAAATCTCTCCGGCCTCCAGCGTTTTCAGCAGTGCCTTGCGGGCCTCGAGGATGAGGTCGCGATTGAAAAAACCCTTGATGTAGAGGTAGCCGTTCTCTTCCATTCGTTGCTGGAGAGCCTCGGCGTCGTGACGAATGGTTGAGGAGTCCTCGAGCCATCCGAATGAGTGGACGTCGGTTTCAAGTTCATGACCGATCGAGGTGAGGGTGCGGTTGAGAATGCTGGAACGTTCTGTTGTATACATGGGTGAATCTATCGCAGGGAGAGGGATTTTTTGGAATGGATTCCTTGGGATAAAAAATGTATATAATGGTATATGAAGTTGCCTATCCTTGAGCGTTGGAAGTCTACTGTGGCGGGTTTACCCCGTGGCTCTTCGCCATTGGGGAACCTTACGATGGCTGGCACTCTTGCCGGATCGCGCGGTATTCAACGGGATAAGCCACGAATCTTTGGACAATGGGCATTAGTGTATCTTTTGGCAGGAGAGGGGAGTTATCATGATGATCGTGGTGCGGAAATGCCGGTGACGCCCGGCGATGTGATCCTGGTTTTTCCCGAACTCGCTCATTCCTATAGTCCACATCCCGGTGGTGAATGGGACGAACTCTATGTCTGCTTCCGCGGCCCGGTTTTTGAGGCATGGCGAGAGAGCGGGCTCTTTGATGTCCGGAGGCCCGTTTTTCCCTGGCTCGCTCCGGATCGAGGGATCCCCCTCATGCAGGAATTCTTCACCGCGCTCGGACGCCGGAAGATGACAATGCTCGAGGCAACCGCCCAATGGCAGTGCATGCTGGCACGGGTCTTCTCACCACATTCCGAGGCATCACGGGGGCAGGGTCATCCGGAATGGTTCCTTCACGCTCTCGACATGCTGGAACGAACCACCGAGGAGAGCGATCGCCAGATTCGGGCGATCGCCTCGGAATGCGGCATGGGTTACGAGAGTTTCCGGAAGCAATTCACAAAGATCGCCGGTCAGCCTCCCGGTCGTTACGCGCTGGCGCGACGGATCGATCGTGCTCGATTGCTGCTTGCAAGGCACAGATTCACGAACAAGGAACTCGCCGATCTCCTTGGGTTCCATGACGAGTTCCACTTTGCCAAGACTTTCAAGAAGATGACGGGAGTTACCCCTCGCCAACACAGCGGGCAAAGCCGACGTAGTGACTGTTACCCCAAAAAGTGAATCCGCAATGTCAGGGCAGAGGTGTTCGGTGTTGCCGAGTTTCTGCATTATGCGCTCGCCCTTGTGCCGGAATCTGGCATAAAACTCCCTCGACTGTACTGGTACAGCCTTTCTCCAAGGCTCTTGAACTCTCCGCGATTATCTGTGATCGCATGGGGCTTCATGAGACCTCTAAGCTAGGTGGGCTAAACCAGCGGGTCAAAAGGGATATTCAGGGGTCTCCCAAGGACCTCGGTTTACTCTGTTAAAAGGGCAGTTAGCTCAGCGGTAGAGCGGCTCGCTTACACCGAGTTGGTCGGGGGTTCGATCCCCTCACTGCCCATATCGGAACCACCGCGAAGAACGGGTGTTTTTTGTGAGGGGATCCCTACGGAAGGATCGGGGGCCAGGATCCGTTGTTTCCGTTTCCGGATACCCGGAAGTTGTTTGTCACAGCGATGGGCTTGTAATTGGAATTGCCGGCTTGGCTTGCCACAAGGATCACGAGTCCGTTGCCCCCGGTTAGAGTGATTTTCCTGCCGGCAAGACCGGCCGGACCTGAAACGACGGTGGTGACGGGGAGTTTGGATGAGGCGGTCGGGAGGGTGATAGTGAACGGCCTGTCCGTCATTTGGCGTGGTCCTATCTCTGGGAAACTTATGGTCTGGCCGGCTTTTCCGACGACAATGTTCGTGGTCACTTCGGAGGCTGCGGCATAGATGGCGTCACCATCCTGATTGGCCGCTAGGGTCACGTTGCCGGCCCCAGTGAGTGTCACCAGATTGTTTGCGATTCTTGCGGGACCGGACTTCACGGAGACTTTCACAGGAAGCTGGGAATCCGACACGGGGGGGAGGCAACAAAGGGAGGCTCTCCGAACGTATGATCCGTAACAGGGGGAAAAGCCGCTATCGTCTGACCACGCGGCTTGATCGGAACGGAGATGCTCACCGGCACGGCGGGCTTGAAGTTATAAGCGGCCTGCCCCTCCATGAGCGTCGTTGCAACGAGCACTGCGGTTCCAGTTCCCGTGAAGCTCAGAGGTGTTTCCGATGTGATACCGGTGCTCTGCGCTGCATTGGTGGCCACTTTGACGGGTCCGGACCGTATGGAGACGATCACCGGAATACCGGAAGATGATGAGGGGAAATTCGTGATGGTGAACGTGTTGCTTGTGTTTGATGAGTAGACCATCTGGGGAAGCTGAGGAAAAGCGATCCTCTGGGCTCCAGGGGGTGAGGGGGCCACCACAAAGGAGGCGTTGGTGGAGAGACCGTTGGTGTCCGTTGCCCCAACCGTGATGGTAACCAGCGATGAGGGGGAGTTGGTCGGATACGCCTCAAACTTCACCTTCAGCCTCTTGCCTTCCAACTTGGTGGAAAACGAGGAGGGATCGGAGGAATAAGCAAAGTATGGGATTTCAGAGACCCTGACATTGTAAAAACTGCTGAAGTTCAGGTTGTTTGTCTTAAGGGGCGTTTCAAGGAACGCCTGGTTCCATGGAAGCAAGAGGAGATCGGGCGACAGGTTGTAGATTGAGGCTGAATCAATCTTATCGACGACATTGCTCATGCCGTTCCCCAGAACGCGGGCAAAAACCGTGAAGCGGGGATTTCCCGCAACATTGGTATCGTCCAACTTCGCGGTGTTGTCCGCCGTATTGATGAACCACTGCGATGTTGCGCTGTCGGGATTGGTGCCCACCAAGGCCATCGCCACAGTTCCCCTGGTGTTTTTGACGGAGAATTCACTCTTGATTGGGGCGCCCTGCTTGATCGGCCTGAGGGCGTCGTCAAGTGTGTACCCCCCCGCTTGGATGATGAACTGCTCGACGGAACGATGAATAAACGTGTTCCCATAGGCACCGCTCCTGACATAAGACAGGAAATTGGCGACTGTTTTTGGTGCGTTTCCGGGAAGAAGTTGCATTCCAAATCCGCCCGCACCGGTGGAAACATAGACAACGTTGGTATCCGTTCCCGGAGTGGCTTCGATGTATCCGCTCAGATCGAGAACCAAGGGTTGGTTGGTGCCGACGTAGAAGCCGGGACCGAATCCACTGGTGGTTTTGAAGTAGGGCTGCGCGGCCTGAAGCGGAAAGGCGCACACGCCCGACATCAGCAATAGGACAACCGTCCGGGAAAATTGATTCATGGGGTAATGACAGGGTCAGTTCATTTTTACACCGGTTCGGGTGCCGGTCAAGTGGTGCCGTTTCCTCCCGACAGGGTGGACTTGATCCACTCCAGCGCCTCATCACGTGTGGTGAGGGAGCCTTCGAGTTGACGGGTCTGAACCGCCTGAAGTACCTCCGCAAAGCGTTTGCCCGGCTTCCATCCCAGCGCAATGAGATCGTCGCCGGTGATGAGCGGAGTTGGGATCAGTGGCTGTTTGGAGAATTCCTCACGTTTGGCAATCAGAAGGGCGTGATTGTCGAGCATCCCGTGGCTGCCCAGGCAGTCGACGCGATGGAGTTCCAACTCATCATTAAAGGTGGGGCGAGCCATCATGCGCTTCAGCGTGGCGACGCGCATGTTAGGAACATCCTTGAAGCTCATGTGGAGTCTGACCGTGGGAATCACGGCATCGATGATCTCGTTGGAGAAGCGTAGCCGCTTCATGATCCGAAGACTCATCTCGGCGCTGACGCCCTCATGACCATTGAAGCGGATGCGACCGGTCTCATCGACAAATCGTGTCGGAGGTTTACCCAAGTCATGGAAGAGCACTGAGAGCACAAGAGGCAGTGAGACAATGGGCGGCAGCAGGGAAATCATCAGGCGAGTATGGACGAAGACATCCCCCTCGGGATGGAAGTCCGGCGGTTGATCGCAACCCTTCAGTGTCTCCATCTCGGGCAGGATCATCCTGAGGAGGCCGCTCTCATCAAGCAGATCGAATCCTCGAAGCCGGTTCGGTGAGAGGAGGATTTTGCAGAACTCTTCGCGGATCCTCTCGGCGCTCACCGCATGGATTTCAGGGGTCCATTGCAGGAGGGCGCTCCAGGTTGAGGGATCGATGGTGAAGTTCAGGGTTGTTGCAAATCGGACGGCCCGAAGCAGACGCAGCTTGTCCTCTGCAAAGCGCTCGGAGGGATTCCCGATCGCCCGGATAAGATGCTTCTTCAGATCCCCGCAGCCTCCTACAAAGTCCAAGGTTTCGTCAGCGATTGGATCGTAGAAGAGACCGTTGATAGTGAAATCACGGCGACTGGCGTCACCCCTGGCATCCGTGTAATGGACGCTCTCGGGATGCCTGCCATCATGGTAGGTGCCGTCTCCACGGAAGGTGGCTACTTGGATCTCGGCCCCTGCTTCCAGTACGACGATCACGCCGAACTGTGCACCGACGGGGACTGTCCTAGGAAAGAGTGTCTCCACCTGCTCGGGGCGTGCGCTGGTCGCCACATCGTAGTCATGAGGCTCCAACCCGAGGAGGCGATCCCGAACACAGCCCCCGGCATAGAGTGCCTCGAAGCCCTTGGCACGAAGCTTCTCCACGATGGATCGTGCGGCGGCTTCACTCATGACAATATCGTGCCTCTTTTCCAATGGATCGATCAAGACGGGAAGAACTCACAGGGATGAAGGGGATAAAAGGGATATGACTAAAAGAGAGAAGACTTTCGGCATCTTTACAGAATCCCCTTCATCTCCTTTATCCCTGTGAATCTATTTAGCTGAGATGGAGCGTCTCAGGGTGTCGCCCAGTGAGTAAAGAGCCAGCAGGGTTGTCAGCAGAGCCAATGAGGGGAAGAGGATCATCCACCAGGCTCCCTTGAGTGGATTGATGGAGGAGGCACCCTCCGCAAGGAGGGAACCCCAGCTGGATTGAGGAGCCTGGACTCCCAGACCAAGGAAGCTCAAGAAGGCCTCATCGATAATGACGGAGGGTATGGACAGGGTGAGGTAGACAAGGATGATGCCAGCAAGATTCGGAAGGAGGTGCCTCCAGAGAATCGCCCAATAGCCCTCTCCCAGCACGCGTGCCGCATCCACATAGGAACGCTCCCTCAGGGTGAGGGTCTGGCCCCTTACGATTCTGGCCATGGTGAGCCACTCAATGATTCCGAGGCTCAGTATCAATATAACCAGGCGCGATGAGCCGACCAGCCAGTCCCAGCCATGATTACTCGCTGCTAGCTGAAGCCGTTCATTGAACGCATTGATAAAGATCAGGATGAAAATCAGCCTTGGAACCGAGTAGAGGATATCGACAAAGCGCATCATTGAGTTGTCAACGCCCCGGTTTGAAGACCCTGCGATGAGGCCGAACGAGGTGCCGATGATCAGACTGATGCCTGCGCCGCAGATGCCCACAAGCAACGAAATCCTTCCGCCCTTCAGGATGCGCAGGAGTAGATCGCGTCCATTGAGATCTGTCCCGCACAGATGGACTAAGCTTGGAGGGGCATAGGTCTGCTCCCCGGGCAGGTCGTAGGCATGTGGAAAAAGGAAGGGCCCTAGCAGGACGCTTAGAATCATTCCGCAGAGAACCATCGCCGGGAGCCTTGCCGTTCTGGGAAGTGACCGAATCATGATTCCCTGATCCTCCGGTCAAGTAAGCGGTAGGAGAGATCCACCAGGACGTTGAAGATCACCAGGAGCACGCAATAGACGATGACCACGCCGCCAAGCAGGAATCCATCGCGGTTGAGGATGGAGTTCACAAAGAAGCCCCCCGCTCCGGGAATGTGAAAGATCGTTTCAACGACAATGGAGCCGGTCAGGAGATTGGCCGCCAGGGGGCCCAGGTAAGAGATCACGGGAAGGATCGCCACGCGCAGGGCATGACGATAGACCACCGCACGTTCGGAGAGTCCCTTCGCCCGTGCGGTGCGAACGAAATCCTCGGCCAATGTCTCCCTCAGGCTATCGTGCAGTAATCTAGCAATCACGGCGGCATAGGGGATTGCGAGGGTCACCGCCGGGAGGATTAACTGCATTGGTGATCCCCAGCCACCTACAGGTAACCAGGAGAGCTTGATCGCGAAGATTAGGATCAAGATCGGTCCTAGCACGAAGGAGGGAAGGGAAATCGCTAGCAGGGTCAGAGCAAGTGCACCTCCTTCCGCAGTAGTTCCAGGACGGGCGGCGGCGAAGGCTCCAAGCCAGATACCGGTAGTGACGGCAATCAGTAGGGCTGTGGCACCGAGAGTCAGCGTGACAGGAAGGGTCTGAGCCAAGATCTCGTTGACCGAGCGGTTGCGGTACTTGGTCGAGAGGCGTAGATCGCCATGCAGCAGGTCCTTCAGATAACCCGTGTATTGGCCCAGCATAGAACCATCCAGTTTATATTTCGCCAGAAGCTGCTTCTCGATGGCTGGCGGCAGTTTTCGTTCCGAATCAAAGGGTCCTCCCGGCGAAAGGCGGATCAGGAAAAATGTGATCGTTACCACGCAGAACAGCACCACGGGAAGTGAGGTGAGGCGGCGGAGCATGGTGCCGAAAGGATGAAGTTTGTAAACTGAAACCTGAAGGATAAAAGGCGTGTGGGGACGCGGCGTTGCTTGTTTTACTAAAGGAATGTCGTGCAGAAGGAAGTCCTCGCCCATCCCAAGGGCTCATTTCATATTCATTCACAACGATGACCATCCAGGAACCTGACTTCATTGATCTCCCAACTCCGAATGGCCCGATGCGGGTGCATCGATTCATCCCTCAGGAGGGAAGCTGGCCTGCGGTGATTCTTTATTCTGAGATCTACCAGATGACCGGCCCGATCGCGCGATTGGCGGCTCGCCTAGCTTGCGAGGGCTTCGAGGTGCTTGTCCCCGAGGTCTACCATGAGTATGAGGCTCCCGGGACAGTGCTCTGCTATGACAAAGAGGGAACCGACCGGGGAAACTTCCTCAAGTTTGAAAAACCGGTCTCGGGATTTGATTCCGACTCCAAGGTCCTGATCGATTTACTTGTGAACCGTCCCGAGTATCGCTGGAAGGGTGTGGGGACGATCGGGTTCTGTCTTGGGGGCCATTTGGCCTTCCGTGCGGCTTTGGACGCGCGGGTGCAGGCCTCGGCTTGCTGGTTCCCGACCGATATTCATTCCGCCACACTTGGGAAGGGGCAGAGTGATGACACGCTCGCTCGGAGCGAAGAGATCGCATCGGAGTTGCTTATGATATTTGGCCGTCAGGATCCTCATGTGCCTTCTGAGGGACGCCGGAAGATCTATGATCATTTGACCGAGACGGGAACAAACTTCACCTGGCACGAGTTCAACACGGCCCATGCCTTTGCGCGTGATGAGGGAATCCGTTATGACGCGGCAGCGACTCGGATTGGATGGGAGATGACTCTGGAACTCTTCAAGCGCCGCTTGGCGTAGTCTTGGGATTAAGGTGCCGCGGGATTTTCTACTTCGCTCGCAGTATAAGATATACGGCTTCGCATGCAGGCCTACGCCGCCATCCTCATTGGGTTATCCCTCATGAGAATTAGTTTCAGGTTTTCGCTTAGTAAACCAGCTTTCGGTGGATCCAGATACTCTGAAGCAGGCCAATGCAAGCGATCGTGATGAGCAGGAACGAGCCACCGTAGCTGACCATCGGGAGAGGGAGCCCGGTGATCGGTGTCACGGCGACAGTCATACCGATATTCATGAAAACATGGGTGAAGAGAAGCATGACGATTCCGACCGAGAGTAGTCGTCCTAACAAATCCTGGGCCTGAGATGCCACATAGAGACCGCTCAGCAGCAGAATCCCGAAAGCCGAGATAAGGAGAATAGCTCCCAGGAATCCATGCTGTTCTCCGAACACAGAGTAGATGAAGTCCGTGTGAACGATCGTGCTGGGGAGATAACCGAGCTCATTGAGAGTATTGTGAGCCTTGAACCCCTTGCCCCAGAACCCGGCACTACCGATGGCATTGAGTGATTGATTGATTGTCCAACCGGCACCCTGGGGATCAAGGGAGGGATCGAGAAAGATCAGGATCCGGTCTTTCTGATACGGCTTGAGGCCGAAGTTCACGACAAGAGGTATCAAGGCCACTCCCATGAGAAGGAGGGTGACCAGATAGCGAACCGGAATGCCGGCAACAAATAGCATGGCAAAGAGCACGGGCAACCAGACAAGAGTGCCGCCCAGATAGGGTTGGACCAGAATGAGCACGCAGGGAACGAGAGTGATCACCATGCAAATGAGAATACGAAGCGCCGGATGCATGTCCTCGCTTTCGCTCAGAAAGAGGGCAAAGAGCAGCACTCCGCTAAAAATCGCCATCTGGGAAGGCTGGAAGTTGCCAAAGCCAAGATTTAGCCAGCTTCTGGCCCCGAAAACCTTCACTCCGATGAAAAAGACAAGGACAAGAAGGATGACGCTCAGGATGTAGAGGGGAATCGCTCCCAGCCTGACCCATTGGTAATCATTGAAGACGACAAAGAAAAAGACGGGGACGCAGATCAGCATCCACTTGATCTGGCTGATCCAGAAGGGAGTATCCCTCATCCATGTGGCGCTGTAGATCGCATAGATGCCAAATGAGCATAGGGCGAGCATCACGATCAGAAGCGGCTTATTGAGGGCGCGAAACTTACGCGCGAGCATGAGAGTGTTCATGGAGTTATTCTTAGATTCGCGGGACGGCGGCGAGCAGTTCGCGGGTGTAGGGATCCTTAGGGTCTTCCAGTACCTCTCTTGAGGGGCCCGATTCGACGATCTTTCCACGGTGCAGGACAAGCACCGAGTCGCTGATGTGTTCCACAACTGCAAGATCATGCGCGATAAAGAGCATGGCCAATCCCAGTTCCTCCTGGATGTCCTGCAAGAGATTCACGATCTGTGCCTGGACGCTGACATCCAGGGCGCTGACTGGTTCGTCACAGATCAGGAACTCCGGTTCGACAGCAAGGGCACGCGCGATCCCGATTCTCTGGCGTTGACCACCGCTGAATTCATGGGGATATCGCGCTCCCATCTCGGGGGTGAGACCGACGCGCCGGAACAGGGCGGCGACCCGGTCGGCACGCTCACCCGCATTCAGTTCCCTGAAGTGAATTTCCAATGCCTCGCCGATGATCCGGGCCACGGTCATCCGGGGATTCAGGGATCCGAAAGGATCCTGAAAAATATACTGAATCCTGCGACGCAGTGGACGGAACTCCCGTTCGGTCATGGGCAGAATATCCACTCCCTTCCAGAACGCCTCTCCCGAGGTTGCGGCGAGGAGCTTCACCAAGGCTCTTCCGATCGTGGTTTTGCCACTTCCGCTCTCTCCAAGAAGGCCCACGGTCTTGCCCGGTAATACGGAAAAACTCACGCCATCCACCGCCTTGAAGACATTGGTCTGGCGCTGCAGAATTCCGGATCGGATCGGGAAATGAACCTTGAGATCGCGGACCTCCATTAAGGGAGTGAGGCTTTCGCCCTGAAGTTGTTGTTGGGCGGTCACGCGCGGCATGCTCTCTCCAAGAAGGCCAAAAATTCAGAGGTGTTCTCGAAATCAAGCAGTGCCTGCATGGTTTCCGGATCGCTACAGATTCGTGAAATGGCCCCCAGGATCCTGAGATATTCATTGTTCAATGCCTCGGGAATGGCCGCGACGAAGATGAGATGAATCCTTTCCTCACGCCCCGGCATGACGATCCCGACAGTGCTTCGGCCCGCAGCCAGTACCAGATCGGAGACGCTTTCAGTCCTGCAATGGTGGAGAAACATGGCGCCAGGAACTTCCCGGAAGGTTTCGTTGAGTGAATTGGCGAGGAGGGCCGATCGAAGCTCTTCCCAATCCCGGACCCTGACATCGCTTCTAAGTGGTGAGAGGATTTCCTCCAGCGCATCGTGATGATCGGTGGCCTTCAGCTGAAGTCTTACATTCTTGCTCAGTAGCGAATCGCAAAGGGTATTCATGAGAAGGAATCAGGCTCCGCTAAATATTGCTGCCGCTCCATTTCAGTTTCTGGCGCAGGATTTCAGGGAAGTTGCTGTCGGGCATCATGGCAAGCGGAAGCGTCAGCGGCGAGAGCTGCAGGACTACCTGTTCTGAAGGTTTAAGAGCATTGGGGGGGCGTCCGTCAATCGTAACAAAGACTTCCTGGTTGCCCGAGGAGCGGATGACTACCCTGCTCTTATCCGAGATGACCAGTGATCGGTTGCTTAGGACATGGGGACAGATAGGCGTGATGACAAGAGCTCCGCTATCAGGCATCAGGATGGGCCCTCCCGCTGCAAGGGAGTAGGCGGTGGATCCCGTCGGTGTCGCAACGATGAGTCCGTCGGCATGGTACTCGGTGAGTGGCGCGCCATCCACTGAGGCCTGCAGCTTCACGAGCTGAGAGCGCTCTCCTCGACTGATGGTGACATCGTTCAACGCGCGCTCTAGGGGAACGCTACCACTGGGGCCCTCGATGGTGACATCCAGAAGGCTTCTCGGGCTGAGTTTGTAGTTCCCCGACAGGACGCAGTCGATGGCCTTGAGGTATTCGGCGGAACCGAGGCAGGTCAGGAAGCCCAGGGATCCAATGTTGATTCCAAAGATCGGGCGGATATGTCCCCCGGAGCGGTGAAGCGCGCGAAGGATGCTTCCATCACCTCCCATGACAAGGAGAAGGTCGCATCGTTCAGAAAGAAGGGCTTCATCCAAGTCGGATATCTTTCCGATCAGAGCGGCTGTGGCCTTTTCCAAGAGATAAGGAGCGTTTCGCCGGTCGAGCTCGGACGTGATGGACTGTACGAGGCTGGCAGAGCCATCCTTACCAACATGAGCGATCAGTCCAACAATCATTGGTTTGGTGTGGGGTTGAGTGATGGAGTCAGTTCGTCGGTTTCGACGGGTGCCGGAGCTGTGGAATCTCCCCGGCGTAGCAGTGCCAAAAACTCAATATTGCCCGAGGTGCCGGGAAGAGGCGACTCGATGACGCGGTCGAAGCGGTGGCCTGCTGTGATCACCCAGTTTCTAATCGATTCCACGGCTCTCAGACGCGCTGTCGTGTCGCGTACGATGCCTCCCTTGCCGATATCGGCACGGGCGAGCTCGAACTGTGGCTTGATAAGGACGATCATAAGACCCTCTGGATTTAGCAACTGAAACGCCGCGGGAAGGATCTTCGTCAATGAAATAAAGCTGAGATCTCCCACGATAAGGTCGAAGCATCGGTCAAAATCCGTCGCTGTCAGGTAGCGCGCATTGATTCCCTCGCGAACCTCAACCCTAGGATCCTGCCGCAGCGACCATGCGAGCTGCCCCCTCCCGACATCAACTGCTGTGACATGAGCGGCCCAATGCTGGAGAAGGCAGTCTGTGAATCCTCCTGTCGAGGAACCAAGGTCAAGGCAGGATAATCCCATCGGATCGATCCTGAATCCCGTGAGAGCCCCCTCGAGTTTATGCCCTCCGCGCCCGACATAGCGATCGCGACCGGTGATGAGGATCTCGCTTTCGGGACTCACTTTGGTTCCCGGTTTGTCGGCGATCTGTCCTCCCACAGTGATCTGACCTGCCAAGATGGCCCGTTGGGCTTTCTCTCTGGAATCAAAATGTCCTGCATCCATCAGACGCTGATCAAGACGGACGCGGGTAGGGGATGCGCTTTTCATGGCTTGGTGCATGGAGACTTCACCCCAAGCAGGTCGGTTGGCGATTTCAGGAGGTGTTCGGGATTCAGGGCCGCCAGCGCGCTCTCCGAATTGTATCCCCAGGTCACCGCAGCCATGCGAAGACCACTTTCTTGGGCGGCCTCGATGTCTCGGGTCTCGTCGCCGACATATAGGATTTCTCCCGGTACCACCCCTTCGGCGCGGATGAGCCTCTTCATCTCCCGTGCCTTGCCGAATAACTTGGAGGATGTCCGCACGAAATAAAAGTAGGGTAGATCGTGACGTTTGAGGAAGGCGTTGACGTTGGCCTCGGAATTGGAGGTCAGTATGCCGATCCGATGACCCCGACCATGAAGCTCCGCAAGCACTTCCGGCATCCCCTCGATCGGATTCACCTGGTCCATTCTTTCGTGAAGGAGTTCCAGGCCTCTGCGGGCGATCGAGGGAACCCTCCACGTGCTGATGCCCAGATGACGTATGAATTCCCGAGTCCCCATGTCTCTGGCATTCTCAAGATGCTCTTCTGGAAGATGCCGAAATCCGAACTCCTTGGACATGTCGTTGAGAATGCCATGTGCAATCTTTCTGGTGTCGGCAATGGTGCCGTCGAAATCGAAAAGAAGCACCTTCACATCGGGGCCTTCAACGAAAGTTGGTGAAGTGTTGCTGACCGATTGGGATTCCCCTTGATGGGTGTTGGGGGAGTCGGTCATCAGTTGCGAGGATCGTGTTCCGAAGTCGGTTTTTTAGGAAATCAGGGAGGCAAGTTCTGCGGGCAGTTCCATCTCTCCCTTGAATTTGTGCTCCTCGGGCTCCAGTCCGAAATGGGAGCTTACCAGTTTGCTGATGCGGTTCATCTCATCGTCAGTCAGGGGAGGTGAATCCGAAGTCGCTGCAAATTCGGAAATCTGTTCGGCGTTATAGATATTCGGGAGCACGGAGAGTGTGCGCGGGTCCTTCAGCAGCCATTTAATGGCCGCCTGACCCATCGTCCGGTCGGGACGTTCCAAGAAACGGAGTTGCTCGATCTTTTTGACACCGTTGATGAGCCAGCTTTTCGGACGGTGGTTGCGGTGATCATTGGGAGGGAAGACTGTATCGGCTGTGTATTTACCCTCCAGCATGCCGGAGGAGTGGGGGACACGGATCAGGAACTTGGTCGGAGCGCTTGTTGCCTCGGCGATCTTGTGGAGATCCGATCCTGGATGTTGTTCCAGAAGATTGTAGATGTGCTGGACGACATCGGGTTTACGGCGGGCGATAGCAGAGGCTCCCTCGCCGAGCCAACCGATTGCGGGGCCCAGCGCGATGCCGCCATGACGGAATTTCCCTTCGGAGCGGAGGTCTTCCATCACCTCCCACAGGGCATCGTCATGAACCTGGGCCTCGCGGATATTGTGGAGTTGGAGGATATCGATGTGGTCGGTTCCCAACCGCTTCAGGGCCGAATCCACTGCCCCTCTGATCGCCGCGGGGCTGAAGTTCTGGGGAATTTCTTTCTGGCCGCGCCGCCCGTCACCATGATTCACGAAATCGTAGCCGACCTTGGTGGCGATCACGATCCGTGCGCGCTCCCCGGCGGGGAAGGCCTTGGCAATGAGTTCCTCGCTTCGTCCGTTACCATAGGTGTCTGCAGCATCAAACAGGTTGATGCCCAGATCAGCAGCCTGCCGCATGAGGACCACCGCTTCATCGTCGGTATAGTTCCCCCACCATCCTGTGGAGACGGTCCAGAGACCGAAGCCGATTTCACTGATTTTGAGATCCGAGTCCCTGTTGAGTGTGCGATACTTCATTGTGGTTTCAATGTAACATCCCGAAGACTGATAAACCAAGCTCCGTGACTTGGAACGGCGTTTGCTAATAGACAGGAATGGACTGGGACTATTTTTGGATTGCCACAACAGGCCATCGAGACGAAACCCACAACCTGACTCAGGAACCTTTTCACCCACTATGATCACTCCCGAAGAATTTCATACCAGCATCGACACCTCTGTTTCCGGGCTGAAGAGCCTAATCGAAAGCCAGCTTAAGTTCAGCCTGGCCCGCGATCCTCAGACGGCAACAAAACGGGACTGGTGGCTGGCCACCTCCAAGGCGGTCGAGTGCGTCGTCATCGAACGCCTGATGGCTACCCAGACAAAACACCGCGCCGAAAACACCAGGCGGCTTTACTACCTTTCACTCGAGTTCCTCATGGGACGTCTTTACATCAACAGCTTTTATAGTGCCGGCATTTACCAGAACATGGAGCTCGCCATCAAGGAACTAGGACTCGATATCGAGGAACTCCGCGAGGAGGAGTACGACATGGGACTCGGTAATGGAGGACTTGGACGTCTGGCCGCTTGTTTCCTCGATTCGCTAGCCACCCTTGACCTGCCTGCCATCGGCTACGGCATCAACTACCAGTACGGGCTTTTTAAACAGGAGTTCCGTAACGGTTATCAGGTGGAGCTTCCCGACGACTGGATGAAGTACGGCACTCCTTGGGAGATTGTCCGTCCCGAGCACACCACCGAGGTGGAGCTCTATGGTCAGGTCGAGAATGTCTTCGATGACCTGGGCAACTATGTTCCGAAATGGACCGGCACCAAGAAACTGATGGGCATCCCCTACGATATTCCGATTCCGGGATACGGAACGAACACGGTCAATTTCCTTCGCCTCTGGTCTTCGAAGGCGCATGAGGACTTCGACTTTGAGGCCTTTAATCGAGGCGGATACGACGAGGCGGTGAGAGACAAAAACTACAGCGAAACGGTCTCCAAGGTCCTGTATCCGAACGATAAGACGGAGAGCGGCAAGGAACTGCGCCTGATCCAGCAGTACTTTTTTGTTGCCTGCTCGCTGAAGGATATCATCCGCCGATTCCGCAGGAGCAACACGGATTGGAATGATTTCCCGGAGAAGGTTGCCATCCAGCTCAACGACACCCATCCGGCCATCGCCGTGGTGGAACTCCAGCGCCTTCTCCATGACATTTACGGCCTCCCTTGGAAAAAGGCCTGGGATATCGTCACCCGCACTTTCGCCTATACTAACCATACCCTTCTCCCCGAAGCCCTTGAGAAATGGAGTGTTGGCCTGTTCGAAAAGGTCCTTCCGAGGCACCTGCAGATCATTTTTGAGATCAACAAGATCTTCCTTCTGGAGGTCGAGGCGAAGTGGCCCGGAAATCTCGATATGGCCCGTAAGCTTTCGCTGATCGAGGAGGGACATCCCCAGATGGTCCGCATGGCAAATCTTTCCGTTGTCGGAAGCCACTCGGTGAATGGGGTTGCCGCCCTGCACACTCAGTTGCTGAAGCGTGATCTCTTTCCCGAGTTTGACGCGCTCTATCCTGGAAAATTCAACAACAAGACCAATGGCATTACCCCGCGCCGCTGGCTACTGGCATGCAATCCCCGCCTGAGCTCCCTGATCACTTCGAAGATCGGTCGCGACTGGAAACGCGATCTCACCCAAATCCGCGGCATCGAGGCTTATGCCAAGGATCCTGAGTTTCAGAAGCAGTTCATGGAGGTGAAGCACGCCAACAAGATCGACCTTGCCCACATCATCATGCGGGATTGCGGTATCGAGGTTGATCCTTCGGCACTCTTTGATGTGCAGATCAAGAGACTGCATGAGTACAAGCGTCAGCACCTGAATCTGCTGCACATCCTAGCCCTCTACCGGCGCCTGTTACAGAATCCCAAGCTGGATATCGCACCCCGTGTCTTCATCTTCGGAGCCAAGGCGGCTCCCGGTTATGATCTAGCCAAGAACATCATCAAGGCCATTAATTCCGTAGGTGCCAAGATCAATGCTGATGTCCGGATCAACAACAAGTTGAAGGTCGTCTTTCTGCCGAATTACCGCGTTTCGCTTGCACAGCGCATCGTGCCGGCCGCCGATCTCTCGGAGCAGATTTCAACAGCCGGCAAGGAGGCTTCCGGAACAGGAAATATGAAGCTTGCGCTGAATGGTGCGCTCACGATCGGCACGCTGGACGGTGCCAATGTCGAGATCCAGGAAGAGGTCGGAAAGGAGAATATCTTCATCTGCGGCATGAGCGTCGAGGAGGTGGAGTCCCTCTGTAAGAAGGGTTACAACCCCCAGGATTTCCTGGCAGCTGACGAGGAACTCAAGGCCGTTGTGGATTGGGTGGGATCGAACTATTTCACCCCCGACGAACCGCCCGGTGTCTTCACCATGCTCCATGACAACCTCGTCTACAGCGATCCTTTCCTCTGCTTGCCGGACTTCCGTTCCTATAGTGATGCCCAAGAGCGGGTCGATATTGCCTTCCGGGATAAATCGCGTTGGGCCGAAATGGCGATTCTCAACACTGCTCGCATGGGCAAGTTCTCCAGTGATCGCACGATTTCGGAGTATGCCCGCGAGATCTGGCATCTCGACCATGTAAAAGTGTAGGGATTTTTTAATACGACGCCTGTCCTGAATCCTTATGGTGATTATTGTTGGTGCTGGCCTCGCAGGTCTGGCTTGTGCAATCCGCCTGCAGGATGCCGGTATTGAATGGCTGCTGTTGGAGTCGGAGGATCACCCCGGTGGCCGGGTTGCCACGGAGATTACTCCGGAGGGCTATCGTCTTGACCAGGGCTTCCAGGTGCTGCTCGATTCCTACCCTACGGCGCGCCTTCTGCTGGATTTTGAGGCCCTACAACCCCGTTATTTTCAGAGCGGTGCCCTGATGGTTGGCAAGCAAGGTTGGGAGCGGATACTCAATCCGCTTCACGATCCTTCCTGGTTGCTATCCGCCCCCCTTATTCGATCGTTTTCTCTGCGCGAAAAGTTAACTCTTGGCTTGCTTGGTGCCCTTCAGTCTCTCCGTTCCGATGAGTCGTTGCTTGCTCACGAGGCTGGGAAATCAGCTTTGCAGGAAATTTCTCGATTCGATCTGGATGGTAATGTTCTGGAGAAGTTTCTCAGACCTTTTTTTGCCGGTGTCTTTCTGGATAACAAACTTGGAACCGATGCCTCTGTCTTCCGCTATGACCTGAAGAAATTCGCTCTTGGAAAGGCCCTGCTGCCAGCCAAGGGAATGGGGGAGATTCCGCGGCAGCTGGCTGCGCGCCTACCCTCGTCCAAGCAACGCTACGGCGCTCGCGTTCAGGCGCTCCTGCGCAACGATAGGGCTGGCGACTGCATCACTGGGATAGAGCTTGCTAGCGGCGAGAGAATTGAGGGGGATCGTGTCATCTTAGCCACTGAAGAACGGACATCCTGCCAGCTGTTAGGCCTGCAAAAACATCGTGCGTGGAGTCAGGTATCCACCTTTTACTTCACGGGGAATCATCGTCTCTATGAGGGAGAACTGCTGGTGTTGCCCGAGGGAAAGAGCGCCCTTGTGAGGCACTTCACGGATCTTACGAACACGGCACCCGAATATGCCCCTGAGGGAAAAAGACTCCTTTCTGCGACCGTTCTCAACCCTCCAGTCGGTGATCTTTCCGGACAAGTTCAGGCCGAGATTACCCGATACTTGCCTGATTTTAGAGGATGGAAGTTTCTTCAAGAAATAAGAATTACTCGGGCCCTGCCCTCCCAAAGCCCGGGATTTCAGCAGCTCCAACCCGACCGCCACCCCTCTCCCAATCTCTGGCTGGCTGGAGATCAGGTGGCCCATGCCAGCATCGACTCCGCGCTTGCCAGCGGACTCCGGACCGCCGATGAAGTTCTGAACTGCATTCTGTGACGGGTGCGGTATGATCAACCGCCATGCTCGCCTTCTCAACCAATTGGAACGCCGGACGTCATTCTGACGGAGCCTCTATTGTGAGGGAGATCCTGGAGCTGGGATTCGATACCATCGAGCTTGGCCACGGGCTTTCGGTCTCGCAACTTCATGGAATCCGAGGGGCCTTTGCCGAGGGAAATTTCAAGGTTCTGAGCGTTCATAATTTCTGCCCGATGCCGATCGAGGTTCTTGCTGATAACCCGGATTGCTACGAGTTCACCTCCCATCGACCGACAGAGAGGGATCGTGCCGTGAGACTCACGCGTCAGACCATGGAGACAGCCGTGGAGTTCGGGGCACGCTTTGTGGTGCTGCATCTCGGGAGGATCATGCCCCTCCGCGGGATGACCGATTCCCTTCTTGATGCGCTGAAAGCCAAGGGTATGGCGGATCGCGACTATAACCGTGCCAAGCTCGATGCCGTAAAGAAAAGGGAAAAGCAGGGCCCGGCTTTTCTGGATCGGGTAACTCGTTTGCTCGTGCCGCTGGTAGAGCAGGCCTCCAGGATAGGACTTACCCTGGTAGTGGAGAACCGAAGCGACTTCGAGGCCATCCCGACGGAGAGGGAGTTGCTGGCACTTCTGCGTCGCTTTGATACCCCACATCTTCGCTACTGGCATGACTTTGGCCATGCTCAGATGAGGGAGAGCCTTGGCTTGCTCAATCATGCCCAATGGCTTGAGGAGATCTCACCATTCGCAGTGGGCGCTCATCTTCAGGACGCGCGTTGGCCTGATGAGGATCATCTTGTTCCTTTTGAGGGAGAAATTCCTTTCGACCAGCTTGTTCCTCTTCTGCCATCATCACTTCCCTACGTCCTTGAACTCTCTTCAAGGGCGACCCCCGCAGCCATTCAGTCCGCTGTCGCAAAGTGGAAAACCTTGGCCCTAAATGAATCTTAAAAAAATCATCATGACGCTTGTGCAGGCAGGCGTGACGCTCCTCCTTCTCTGGTTACTCTTTCACGATCCTGTGCGTCGTCACCAGATGGTTCAGGCCCTGCATACGGCAAATCTCCTCTGGCTAATTCCCGGATTCCTCTGTTTCGGCCTTGTGCTCGTTTGCGGTGCTTTCCGCTGGCAGCTTCTCATGAAGGTACAGGGGATCTCCCTTGGCTGGATCCGCGTTTGGAAGCTCGTCATGATCGGGATGTTTTTCAATCTCTGCCTCCCCGGTGGTGTGGGAGGCGATCTCATCAAGGTCTTCTTTGCCATGCGAGAGGCTCCCAAGTCCAAAAGCGCTGTGTTTTTGAGTATCATCGTTGACCGCATCGCAGGGATGTTCGCATTGATCATCGTCTCTGCCGGGGTCTTTGCTTGGTTCTACAAACCGCTGATGTCCCTGCCGATGATCAGAGCCTTCCTCCTGACCGTCACCATCATTTTTTGCGCCTTCATCGGTCTGATCGCCCTAGGGCTCATCATCGATCGGTTTCATCTTGCAAAAAAACTTCCCGCCAAGATGCCGGGCCATGCAGCGATCCTTGATGTCGCGGGGGCCTTTTCCATCTATGCACGAGACTGGAAAGCGGTGGTGCTGGCCGTTCTGATCTCTATGCCTCTTAATGCTTTCATCTTCGGTACGGCCATCTTCGCCGCCTATGCCTTTGTGGGAAATCCTGGAGCCGCCGCCATGGCTTCGGTAATCCCAATCGTTAACACAATCAGTTCCCTGCCGATCAGTTTGGCCGGAATCGGAGTCAGAGAGGGGCTGTTTTCCGTGATGCTCAATTCTCTCTACGGAACGCCGGTGGATCTTGCGGTGCTGATCTCGATCACAGGATTTGCCCTGGGCGTCGGATGGGGATTGATCGGGGGAGTTATCTACATGACCTACAGGCCAGTCGACGGGGGGAAGATCTCGATCGGCGAGATGGAGGCTCAGGTAGGAGAGGTTGAGCATCAGATCGAGTCAGAGGAAGAGGCCTCCGGCGATCGGGCCTAATTTTCTGACCTCAAGGATCATGAAATCGTCCCGATCAACGGAGCGGGTGGTGGATTTTTCCATGAGCGCGGATGGGAGAGTTATCTCCCCGTCGGGATTTAACCCGGCGAGATTTCTGGAAGCGGCACAGGAAGTCTTCGTCCGGATCCATCCCGTGATTGAAGGAATCGCGCAATCAAAGGGAAAGAGCGGTTTTTGCAAAGGGTTCCTCTCCAAGGATCATGAGCATTGGTTCATTCTCAGGTCATTTCAGGATGAAGGGGAAGGTGTTGCCCGACTCCATTATGTCCGGGATCATAAGAAGGGTAAGAAGACCAAAAAGAATAAGACGCGTTGATGCACACCGAGTCATCCATCCTGATCAAGGCACCGATGGATCGGGTGTTTTCCATGACGTCGGATCTGACCCGATGGCCAGCCTATCTGCCTCACTACCGATGGGTGAGATGGATCGAGGGTGGTCCTGATCAGGGCATCGTCGAGATGGCCGCAATGCGTGGCGCGATTCCCATCAAGTGGACATCGGAGTTTCGTAGAGATTCCATGAATCCCGAGAAACCGGAGCTTTGGTTCCGTCATCTTAGTGCTTTCACTAAGGGTATGGAAGTTCGCTGGATCTATCATCAGCTTAAAGATGGCGTCCAGGTTACAATCGAGCATGATCTGAAGTTCCGTTGGCCGCTTCTGTCTCCGATCGCAAATCCGATCATTGACGATTTCATGATCGGTTGGGTAGCACCCCGGACACTCGCTACATTCAAAAAACTTCTGGAGGTAACGAAATGAACCCAGCCCGATCCACCCGCCGAGCCGTCATCACTGGAATCGGCCCCATCAGTTGCATCGGAATCGGGAAGGAATCTTTCTGGAGGGGAATTCTTGCTGAAAAGAGCGGTATCTCTCCACTGACCCGCTTCGATCTTGGAGGCTTGGATGCACGCTCGGCCGGACAGGTCGACACTTTCGATCCCTTGAACTACTTTCCGGCAAAAATGCTTCGGCGTTTGGACCGCTATGCCCAGTTTGCCGTCTCCAGTGCACTCCTTGCCTTGGAGGATAGCGGACTAAACTACGCGCCCGAGTCTCCCGATCCGCGCAGGGGGGTCAGCTTCGGAACGGCTCTTGGTGGCATTTGCAATGCCGAGAAAGAACATGATGCCTTTGTGAAGGGGGGATTCAAGGCCGTCAGCCCGCTTCTCGCGCTCCAAGTCTTCGGCGGTTCCGCTCACTCCAACATCGCCATCACCTGCGGCTTCCAGGGTGTCGGCACCACCAACTCGAACAGCTGTGCGAGCGGGACTGTGGCGCTGGGCGAGTCCCTGCGCTATATCCGCGACGGGATTGCCGACGTGATGATTGCGGGTGCCTCCGAGGCGCCGCTGAGTCCCCTGACCTATGGGGCTTTCGCCAATATCAGGACGATGAGCGAGGCGGATCCTTCCGTTTCCTGCAGACCCTTCGATCTGAACCGCGATGGATTCGTCATGGGGGAGGGGGCAGCATCATTGGTCGTCGAGGAATATGAGCATGCCAGGGCACGTGGAGCCCGGATCTACGCTGAGATCCTGGGTTTCTCGCACAACAACGACGCCCATCACATGACCTCACCCCACCCGAACGGCGGCCCAACGAAGCGCGCTATGAGGGACGCTCTTGACGATGCCGCGACGAATCCGGAAGAGATCGGATACATCAATGCCCATGGCAGCTCGACCAAGGTGAATGACAGCAACGAGGCCCACTGCATCCATGACGTCTTCGGAAGTCGCGCGGGATCGATTCCGGTCAGCGGAACCAAAGCCTATACCGCCCATCCCCTCGGAGCGACCGGGGCCCTGGAGGCGGTTATCTGTTGCTTGGCGATGACCGAGGGATACCTTCCTCCAACTCTCAATTATGAGACACCCGATCCGGAATGTTCGCTGGATGTGATTCCCAACAAGGGTAGGGATTCAAACCCGCGTAAAATACTCTCTAACTCGTTTGGTTTCGGCGGCATCAATTCGTGTCTTATACTCGGCTCCGTCTAGAGTAGAGGGAAGGATCATAATCTCGACGGATAGCTTTGTTGGCCTACGATCGGCATAGGACTATTATGTTGGTGAGGAGAAGCGTTTTGGCGAGTTTATCTCTAATTATTGGACATCCGTTCGGAATGGCGAGGCAGGCAGGCCCTCCTTGTTGAAAAGATTTCCATCAGGAACCGAGGCCCAACCATAACGCACTGCGGCTGGCATGGAGATCGTTTCGGCGGAAGCAACCACGGTCGTTCCCTCAATCTCCGCCTTGGCAGCAACAAAGTGGCCGTCTGAACCTGCAATCGTGAATCCCGTGACAGGCCCGTCCTTGGCCACTAGTCCGCTTCCGACATGGGTGAAGGTGAGGATGCATTTGTTGCCATCGATCTTAAGGGATTCAAAAAGAGGGCCGGAGTATTCAATTTTTTCTCCATAGGCCAGCGCGCGGGCTGCCAGTGCGAGTCGGGCACCGACGGGCTGCTTCTTCTTCGGGTGAATGTCATTGGCATCCCCGTAATCCGTCGTAACAACCATGGCCGTGTTGGTGGAATTCTTTAGGGTCATGAACTGAGCCTCGCGGATTTCAGGTTTCATCCCTTTCCAGGGCGCTATTTGAACGAAGAGAAAGGGGAAATCACCACGCCCCCATTTTTCACGCCAGTCGGCGATCATGGCGGGGAAAAGTTTCTGGTAGAGTTTTGCTTGACCGTTATTTCCCTCGCCTTGATACCAGATAACCCCGCGGAAGGCGTAGGGGATCATCGGTGCAATCATGCCGTTGTAAAGGACTGTAGGAACTTTAGGCCAAGATCCGGTGACATCGAGAGGGGAGGTGGGGCCGGTCCAAGGAATCTCGGGATCTGCTGGAAGGGAGGGGCGATTTTTTGTCACTTTTTCATGAAATTCATTGAGTGCCGTGCGGTATTCTTCCAAATGCTTGATGTAGTCGGCAATGGCCGCAGTGAAGCTGTCTTTATATACCTTGAGCTCCGCGCTCTTTTCCAAAGCTGAGAAACTCGTCCACGTTTCGGCAGCCGTCCCGCTCCAGGAACTGTGGATCATCCCCACAGGCATACCCGTCGCCTTCAGGAGGTCTCGGCCGAAGTAGTAGCCGACCGCAGAAAAAGCATCCGCCGTGGAAGGTGAGCAGACCATCCATTTACCGGAAAGTTCTTCTTTGGGGGATGCCGCCGTTTTGTGCTCCACGTTGAACATTCGCAGCATAGGATGTTCAGCACTGGGGACTTCAGTTTCCTTATCGGCATCGCCGCCAAAGGACTTGGATCCAAGATGGAATTCCATGTTTGACTGCCCAGAGCAAACCCAGACTTCACCTATCATCACATTGGTGGCCGTGATGGTGTTCTCACCGGAGATTGTCATCACAAACGGCCCCCCCTCTTTGTGCGCGGGTAATACGACTTTCCACTTTCCATCGATGGCGGTTGCAACTGCTTCCTGATCGTCAAGGCGCACGGTCACCTTCTCTCCATTCGAGGCGCTTCCCCAGACTGGGATTGGCGTCTCCCGCTGGAGCACAGCGTTGTCCGAAAAGAGTGCATTCGGGGTAATCGATCCGTTCATCGGGGAGCAGAGACACCAGAAAAAGATGGGGAGCAGAGGATAGCCTTTGTTCATGCGAAAGTTTTTCGTAGGGGTTGATATCATGGTTTTTTAGGGAGATTGGTGAAAAAATCGTTTTAAATGTATCCTGCTCATTGCTTGAAGAAAGAGAGGAAAGGTTACCTTTTATCACAATCTCTATAGCGATCCCTTCGCACTTTACCCAACCCAGCCTCTCCACCATCCCTCTGGAACCTTTGCAGAGCGAATAAGTTCTCTGAAAAACCGAGACTCGGGCTGGCGGGGTTCGTAACCTCCATCCGATCTGTGCAAATGCTCAACTATAATTTAGACGGTTGGACTTTGGTTCCCGCTGGTGTTGCGAATTGGCCCATTGATAGTGAGAGTGCGGCTAGGCTTGTGAGATAGTCGGCCTGGGCTCCGGCCTGCTCGAAGCGCGCCGCAGCGAGAGCACTTTGGCTGGAGATCAGTTCGGTGATCGTGGCCAGGCCATTTTGGAAGGCCGCCTGAGCGGAGTTGAAGTTCTCGTTGGCCGAGGTGACGAGGGAGAGCGCGTAGGTGACTCGCTTGCAGGCCTTGAGTGAGTCGTTATAGCTGGTCCAGACATCGCGGGTGGTTTCCAGTCGGGTGGCCTCGGCGTTGGCGCGTGCTTCGGACTCCTCGGCTTGGCGTTTTTTCACCCGCTCGACGCGCTCGAAGCCATCGAAGAGATCCCAGCTCATCACGGCAAAGCCGCCAGCATTGTTGTACGTGCCGTTGAAGCTTCCGTTCACACCGCTTAGCTGAGCCCTGTAGCCGTAGGATTCGCTGTTCCAAGCTCCTCTCAGCGAGACTTTGGGGAGAAAGTCCGCCTTGGCGCGCTCGGTTGCCGCTCTGCTGGCCTGAATGTCGGCGACGCGTGCGGCGAGATCCGGACGATTGGCCACCGCTGTGTCGATGAGTTGGTCCACCTTTCCCGAGAGACCCTCCAGGGGGCCCTTATCCTTTGATTCCATCGTGACTTTCAGCGGGGCATTGGCTTCCAGACCCGTTGCCACACGGAGGTTTCCCAAAGTGACTTCGACGTTTCTATCGGCTGCAGCCAGATCGAATTCGGCCTGGGAGAAGGTCTTGAGGGCGCCATCCAGTTCGGGTTTAGTACCGAGGCCGTTGGCCACCTGTGCCTCGATCATGGAGAGAAGGGTCCGGGTGAATTCAAGGTTCGCTTTGGTGGCCTCGCGTTGGGAGAGTGCCGCCGTGTGGGCGAAGTAAGACTGCTGGACCGCAAAGACGGTGGTCTGGACACGGCGGCTAAAGGTGAGGTTCGCCCCCTCGAGAAGTGCTATCGTGCGGCGGACATCGGACGCCCTTCGGCCGAAGTCCAGGAGGAGATACTCAAGTTGCAGGCCGGGATTGATACTGACCCGCTGATAGGTTTCAGGGCCAGTCTGGATCGGGTTATACCCCTGATCGTATCCGCCCGCGGCGCGGAAGTTGAGCTTGGGATAGTAAGGGGACTTTGCCTCGCCGACCGCAGCGGCTGAAGCAAGGGCGTTGAACCAAGCGGAGCGGGTGTAGGGATTATTCGCCAGAGAGAGCTCGATCAACGGTGCAAGTTCGTAGTATCGGGTAGGGACAAAGGAACTTTTGTGCTCTGCAAGAGGGAATGCCTTTTGATGACCCAAGATTGGGTCCATAACGTTTCCGTCATTTCCACGACTTGCCTGGGATGTAAGAGCAAGCACGACTGTAAGCAGTGCCGTCAGCTTGACTCGGGTTGCATTTTGGATGGAAAGGCTCACAGGGACTCGACTCTTATAACGACGGTAGATTTTGACGATGGAGTGATCTTCCCGCAAACTCAATCCCTTCCTTGGAGGGGTGGGGAATGGTGTTGCTATGCCTGAAGTGGATCGATTTGATCACCTCTTGTGATCACTGAAATCCGCTCCGCCGTTGGTTTTGCTGCCCAGTTGCCGCGTTACAACGAGATTGTCACCATCCTATTCAAGTATGGATTTTCCGATGTCCTGAAGCTCGTTGCTTGGCAGCAGTTGATCGGGGTGGACAAAGCGGTTCTTGAGACCCATGCGACCGGTCTTCTCTCCAAGCCTCCTCAGGAGCGTCTGCGCCTAGCCTTGGAGGAGTTGGGGCCCACCTTCATCAAGTTCGGTCAGATCCTGAGTTCCCGCCGTGATCTGGTCGATGACACCTACTATGAGGAACTCTGCAAGCTTCAGGATAATGTGCCCACTTTCCCGGGATGCCTGGCCAAGGAGATCTTTGCCCGTGAGCTTGGGAAGCCTGTGGAGGTGGCGTTCCTTGAATTTGATGAGAAGCCGATCGCAGGTGCCTCGATCGCTCAGGTGCACCGCGCGGTCACCCTTGATGGGGTGACTGTTGCCGTCAAAGTCCAACGCCCCGACATCCGGCCCGTGATTGAGCAGGATCTTTCCATTCTGGTCGATCTGGCGAAGTTTCTGGAGCAGCATGTTGCCGATCTTGCCTCGTTGAATCCCTTCGCGGTGGTGCAGGAGTTCGCGGAGACCCTGAAGATGGAACTCGACTTCACGCACGAGGCGGGGAATGCGGAACGTTTTGCCGAACAGTTCCGTGCCAATCCTGCCATCAAGGTGCCCAAGCTCTTCCGAGAGTTGAGCGGGGAGAGGATCCTGACAATGGAGTTCATCTCGGGTCATTCCGTGACAAAGAGTGAGAAGCTTAGATCCCATGGCATCGATCCTGTAGCCCTCTCGGAGAGCATCTCCGGCCTGATCTACGAGCAGGTCTTCACACATGGTTTTTTCCACGGGGATCCCCATCCCGGGAACATGACGATCATTGAGTCGAAGGAGACTCCCGGTGGCGGGGTACTGGGTCTGTATGACTATGGTATGATGGGGGCCTTTTCGCCGAGTTTCCGCTCTCATCTGGCCCACCTCATCGCGGGTCTCGGGGAGAAGGACAATCGGCAGGTGATGCTCGCGCTGATCGACCTTTCCGAGGATGGGAACGTCGAGGATTTCGACCGGATGCTTCGGGATGTCGAGGAGTTCAGTGATAAGCATCTCAACAAGCCGCTCTCCGAGATCAATCTCTCCCTTGTCCTGAACAACCTGCTCGAACTTCTCCGAGTTCATCGTCTTCGGATGAAGGGGAGCTTCTACCTCGGAATCAAGGCGCTCTCCCAAGTCGAGGCGGTGGGACGTGCCCTGAATCAGGAACTTAACTTCGTCGAACTCGGCCGTCCCTATGCTGAGAAGCTGATTGCAGGGAAATACATGCCTGCCCACCTGCTGGAGCTTCTCAAGAAACTGGGTACTGCCTCTGTGGATTTTCTGGAGGTTTTTCCGAGCGATTTCAGGATGCTCTGGAATCGTATCAAGAGGGGTGACGTTAACATCCCCCTTCAGCACCGGATCGATGCGAAGGGTATCGAGCCACTCCGCGTGACTCTCGACTCGATCGCCAACCGGTTAGCCAATGCCATCGTCGCGGCCTCCGTCCTGATCTGCTCGGCCCTGCTGATTCACTCGGGGATCCCACCAAAGGTCTGGCATATCCCGGTGATCGGGTTGGTCGGTCTCTGTTGGGGGGGATTCATGTGCCTGCGCATCGCCCTTTCCACTTGGAAACATGGTGGGCTTTGATCTCCTGGCAGATATCAATTAGCGTTGCCCGCGCCTCCGCCCCGCCCGTAATCTGAAGAGATGAATTTTCGGATCATTTTCCCGCTCCTACTCGTCCTCCTGACGATGACGGGTTGTGATCCGCAGGTAAACATCGCCGGAGCTTACTTTCCTGCTTGGCTGCTCTCTGGATTGATCGGTCTGGCGGCCTTCTGGATCCTTCATCTGATCTTCCTGCGGACAAATATGGTTCCTTTCTTTGTACCGATTCCTCTTTTTTACATGGCGCTCTACATCACCCTTACCTGCGGTTGCTGGCTCCTTTTCTTTGCCGCCCGATGAGCGATCCGACCGAGAGCTCATTACCTGTGTCGGTTGAACCAGTAGCCAGGCCCAAGCAGTTTGCCCGTAGGATCCTTGGAGTGATTCTTTCGCTGGCCGTCTATGCGGCGGCTATTCTTCTCTCACTGGGAGTCTATCAGAATATCCGCGTGAACCCCCGCACCGAGGATGCACAGGTCCGTGCGAATGTCATCGGCGTGAGCCCCCAAGTAGGTGGCTCCATCATCGCTATCCACGTGAAGGACAACCAGCAGGTTCACAAGGGAGACCTCCTCTTTGAACTAGATGCACGACCCTACGAGGCACAAGCCGAGGAGGCGAAGGCAAAGCTCGCGCTGACGGAGTTGGAGATTCAGGCCTACAAGGATCAGATTGCGGCTGCTGAGGCCGAATTGAAGCAGAGTCAGGCCAAGGCCGCCTACGCCGTCGATTATGCCAAGCGAGTCCAGGCCCTAGTCGGCAATCTTTACGTCACCGTCGATAAGAACCAGTTGGCCCAGACCGAAGCGGTGACTGCCACCGATAAGGTCGCTCAGTATCAGGCGGCCTTGGAGAAGGCCCGAAACCTGCTTGGAGAAAAAGGTGACATCAATGTCCGCCGTGTGGCCGCCGAGGCCAATCTACGTGATGCTGAATTGAAGCTCTCCTACTGCAAGGTTTATGCCCCCTGCGACGGCTATGTGGTCAATCTTCAGATCACCCCGGGAGCGTATGCCGCAGTCGGTGAACAAGTCTTCTCCATAGTCGATCAGAAGATCTGGTATGTACTGGCGAATTTTCGCGAGACAGACCTGAGGCATATCCGTCCCGGCATGGAAGTGGAGATCTTTCTGCTTGCGGAGTCTAACCGAAAGATTCGGGGCATTGTCCAAGGGGTACCCAAGGCGATCACCCCACAATTTGCCCCGACGCAGAATATCTCTGGCGGCCAGGGTATTCTCCAGAATGTTTCCCCCACGCTGGACTTCATCCTGCTGGCTCAGCGCTTTCCAGTCCGCATCGTTCTTGATGCTCCCGAGGAACACTCGTTCCGGATGGGTGGTACAGCTGCTGTCATCATCCGCACCGGAAGCGACACGGAAACTGGCGTTAAGCGTCTGGCAGAGTTGCAGAGCGGTGTTGTCCCTGAGTTCCGGGCGCCGATCGGTTCTGCAAAGGATCTTCCGCTTGTCCCGGCACCATGAATAAGGCGGTCAGGATGGCCTCTCGGAGCACCCTGGCCATCGGGCTCACATTGCTGGCCGTGGAGATTTATCCCAATCCCGTTGCGGTCCGGGGACTCCTTTGTGCCTCGCTTGTCTCGGGCTTGCCAACCTTCCACCGTGTCCTCATGCGCCAGCGTTTCCTTCTGATGTGGGCTGCCGCGGGGGTCGGTATGCTTACGGAGATGATGTTTCGTGATGCACCATGGTTTTTTACGCCATGCTACTTTGCTCTGGTTTGTCTTCTTTTTGCCTTTGGATCCAAAAGCCGTGATACCGCCACCATGGTGATCATTGCCTACGGGTTGAGCGGATCACTTCTGAACGCGTTTCCTGGCTCCGGTGACAAACCGATTCTCGACGGATTCTTCAGGGCATTCTGGTGTTCTTTCGGTCTTCTTGCGGGTTCGTTTGCTTTCCTCATCTTTCCGATTCCGAAACCACCTGCTACCGCTAGTGTCAGGCCTGTCAGCTATCCTGTGCGGGATAGTATCTTTCTTGGGGCCTGCGCCGTTGTATCCCTTTTTGTCGGCCTGATTGCCACTGAGTACCTTGCCTCCGCGTTCCTTGTGATGGTGACGCTTGTCTGGGGAATCACGCTCTGCAGCACACGAGACAAATCGCGCCTTCCGATGACTTACATTATGGGTATTGCTGCACTGCTTCTGGCTCTGGCGTTTGACAGCGTAATCAGTTCCTCAACAAACAACCTGATGGTTTTCATGTCGGCTTTCCTGGCCATTGTTTGGTTAATAAACTGGCTTAGGGTTTCATTTGCTTACCTTTCTTCGACCCTTTCGTGGTTTTTGATCATTTTTCTGACAGGATCTGCCGTGAATGCTCAACCTGACCAGACGTTCCATGCCACGCTAATCAACCTCTACAGCATCTTAACCGGTATTGTGGTGGCAACTATACTCTGGGTGATCGACCAATGCTTGAGATCTGTGGAAGTCGCGGCGGAGCAATACGGCAAAAAGGAAGTTGCCTGCTGATCCGCGCCCTCCGGCTGGGTTGAATTCCTGACGGGACTTTTTCCTTTCGGAATCCCGTTTGCCCTAAGGAGTAGAGTGAGCTTTGGCCTGCTTATGCAGCAACCGGGTGTGATGATCTCGCCCCGGCGGGAACCGTGTTGCATGACTCCTCCATTTCGATGATTGGCTGCGCAAGCAGAGCGATGCGATTCAACAGCCAGAGGGTTTGCTCAAATCCATGAGCAACCTGGAAAAAGGCGGATCGTTCAGGCGAATCAGGGCCGGATTCATCACTGAGATAATCGTTGCGAACATTGGCCATAAGTTCTCCTTCGTTTTCCGTTAAGGAAAGCAGCGTTGGGGCTGATGTCGAATCCTTGTGTTTCATGGCATCCTTCATTGCAACAAGCAGGAAATCCAACCTCTCGGCATAAGTGGAAAGATTCTTTCCGAACTCACCGGACTCCGGGATTTTCTCCGAACTCACATAAAGCATGCGCAGGCTGTCCTCAAGATAACGGAGCAATCCCAATTGGTTTTGGAGGCGGATAAGTTGCAGGCTGGTGTTGGGACAAAGGGAGTTGCTGGCGATTTTCTGTAGATAATTTTCCACTGCCTGCGCGACGGAGGAAAAGGGGCGTCGGATCGAATCAGCTTCTTCCCTATGAGGCGAGGCGGGCCCCATGGCCCGGCAATAAAAACGCAGACGTTCGGCCAACCGCAACTCTTCTGACTCAGCGAGGTCCAGCGCCTGATGGGGGTCAACAAGGGCCTCATCAATAAGGAATTCCGGAGTGGAGGGATCAATCTCTTCCTTTTTCGTCCGGATATATCCCAACGCCCAGGCCATCGGAGGGCCCGAGAGAATCACAGTGACAATCGCCATCACGACGATAATGGAGTACAACTCACGCGTTAGCAGACCAATGGAGAGGCAAAGTGTGGCGATAATGATCTCGGTTCCTCCCCGGGCATTCATCCCGAATCCCATGGCCAAGCGCTCCCAGAGTGACATGCCTCCTGCCCACGCCCCCAGATAGACACCGATCAGTTTACCGACAAAGGCAAGGCTAATAACCAGCAGAAGAAGGCTGAATGTATGCCAGTTCAACACGTCCCAGAGGTTCAAGCGAAGGCCGGCCAGACCAAAATAAAGAGGAGCCAAAAAAGAGGAGATAATCAGGCTCAATGCGTTTACCGCATTGCGTTGGAGCATGGGGAGCGAAGCCAGCAAAATACCGGCAACAAAGATCCCGAATGCTGATTCCAAGCCGAGCCAGATGGTGATCAGGCTGCCCGTGATACCGAAGACAATCAGGACGGAAAGTTGAGCGGAGGCCCCGGGAGCAAATTCGTTATGCCATTGCATGAACCTTCGTAAAAGCGGACGGCCCACTACAAAACTGAGCCCAAGAAAGAGCACGGCGGCCCCAACCGACTTTGCCGCCGCAAGAACACTGAAACTTCCCGTCAGGTACAGTCCGGTGGAGACGGCTACTAGAACCCAGGCGAATACATCATCCAGCATGGCGGCACCCAAGGCGATCTGTCCCACCTTATTGCGGATCATTTTCTTCTCCCGCAGGATCATGGCGATCGGTGGAAGCGCCGAAATGGCCATTGAGACACCCAAGAAGAGGGATAGGGAGAGTCGATCGTTTGGGTGAACCAACATCTGCTCGGGGAGGTGCTGGCCCAAAACGAATCCGCAGATCAACGGCAAGATGATTCCCCCGGCGGAAACCAGAACGCTTAATTTGCCGTTACGCCTCAAGACATCGAGTTTCACATCAAGACCGGCTTCCATCAGAAAAAGGAGAAGCCCCACCCAAGCGATAGCCGACAGCATATTTGCCTGATTCTGGTCAGGCTTGAATATCGAGAGTTGCAGTTTCGGGAGCCAGTGCCCCAGCACGGAGGGTCCGATTAGCATTCCCCCCAAAATGTTGCCAACGAGAGCGGGTTGCTTGAACCGCTTCATGATTTGCCCCCCGATGTAAGAGACCGCCAACAAGACGGCGAGTTGAGTCAAATAGGAGGCAATCTCTTCAGGGGATAGGGCTTTCATGGCAATTCAAAACTTCTAATATTGTGACCCCAGTTTAAATGTAAATGTTTTAAGTTGGCTGGCCCTCTTAAAATGCCACTGGGAGATTTGGAAAGTGCCGAGTTTGCTAATTTCGTCCAGTTCACTTTTATCAAATCCGTCAAAGGCCCATTCTGCAATGCCTGCCTACACCACCACGGGTTCAGTCCTCCCACTCCGGAACCTGAGACTCATCCGCCGGGTCAAACTCCCTGCGTTGATGCCGTTGCTTCTCGCGGTCGCCCTGGGGAGTGAAGCGGGCGACGGCCCGGGCGATATCCCAACGCTCGGTGAGGTTTTCCGGGAGTTCCTCCAGAAAGCGTGAGGGGCGCTGAAATGCCTCGCCGTAGGCGGCATTGAGTCGCAGTTCGGGATAGGTGAGGTAAAGCTCATCCTTGCACCTGGTGACACCGACATAGAAGAGGCGGCGCTCTTCCTCGAGGGCATTATCATCCTCCATCGAGCGTGTCCCTGGGAACATTCCTTCGGTAAGCCAGGCCAGGAAGACAACCTGCCATTCGAGTCCCTTGGCTTGATGGATGCTGGAGAGGCAGACCCGGTCCTCCTCGTCATCACGACCGGTCACCTCGCTGGTCTCGGTTCCTCCTAAAAGCGTTAGTTGCGCAAGGAACTCATCCGTCTGCTCGAACTGTTTAGCGTAGTTGGAAAGTGTGTTGAGGTCGTCTCGGCGTGCCTCGTAGTTGGCGAACTTGGCCTGCATGTAATCATCATACAGCGACTTCATGACCGCTGTGATCATGTCGGATGGGGGGGCTGGCTCTCCCTTGGGTGCCAGTTCGGTCAGGGTCATCACCAGTTGATTCCATGCACCCTGGGCCTTGGTGGGCGGTTTGCATCCTTTATCCAGTAGAGAAAAACTCCGCCCTCCCTCCAAGAGTTTCATGGCCTGTTGCCAGAGATTCTCGGCCGTCTTGTTGCCGATGCCGGGAAGTAATCGCGCCATCCGTTTGAAGGCGACTTCGTCATTGGGATTGATGGCAAACTTCAAAAAAGCCGCCACATCCTTGATATGTGCCTGCTCGAAGAAACGGAGTCCACTCGTGATGCCAAAGGGAATGCCACGTCTGGTGAACTCCAGTTGGATTTCCATGGAGTGGTAGTGGGCTCGGTAGAGAACGGCGATCTCGCGGAAATCAACCCCCTCGTCGTTAAGTTCCAGTACGCGCTGGGCGATGAAGGAAGCCTGCTCGTTGTTGGTGGCAAGGGGGACCAGCGCGGGTTTGGTGATGGCCTCCTTGCGGACAGCACGCAGTTCCTTGGGGAACTGGCGTGGGTTATTCAGAATGGAGGCATTGGCCAGCTCAAGGACCTGGGGAACGCTCCGGTAGTTCGTCTCGATCCTGTGGACAACAGAACCCGGATAGCGCTTCGGAAACTCGAGGATGTTCGCGAAGTCGGCTCCCCTCCACGAGTAGATCGACTGGGCATCGTCACCGACGACCATGATGTGCTTGTGCATGGCGGCCAATGTGTCGATGAGCCCCGCCTGCAACCTGTTCGTGTCCTGGTACTCGTCGACCAGAATTGCGCGGAAGCGACGCTGGTAAGTGGTGGCAATCTCGGGATTGGTAAGCAGAAGCTCATGGGTCTTGGAAAGCAGGTCGTCGAAATCGAGTGCATTTAACTCTCTCTTCCGACCTTCATAGGCAGTGGCGACTTGGGCGATCTGATCCTCCAGATCGATGAAGTACCTATAACGGCGTGCCAGTAGCGTGCGGAGAGAGTCACCCGTGTTGCAACCCAGGCTGATCAGTTCCGCGAGGACCTGTCCCTTGGGAAAGCGCTTGTCATTGGTGCGGAATCCCAAGCGTGCTACCACGGATTCCAACAGCTCCTCCTGATCCTCCCGATCCATGATTGTGAATCCCTGGTTGAACCCCACAGCTTCCGGATGACGTCTCAGGATCCGGTGGCCGATTGAGTGGAAGGTGCCGCTCCAGAGACCCTCTGAGCCTCCAGGCAGGAGCATATTCACTCGTTCGAGCATCTCACGCGCCGCCTTGTTGGTGAAGGTCAGCAGGAGAATCTCTCCGGGCCGGTATCCTTGCTCAAGCAACCAGGCGACCCGGTAGGTGAGGGTTCGCGTCTTTCCAGTCCCCGCGCCGGCAATTACGAGATGTGCGCCGGACGGGGAAGTGACTGCGTTCAGTTGCTGCTCGTTTAGCTCCTTAGCAAAGTCGATGCCCGATCCAGTATTTGAGGAGGGCTGGAGCTGGTAGCTCCGGCTCATGAAGTTTTCTGATTCGAGTGTGAGTGATGCCGATGATGCTTCTTCACCTTGGGCCTCACCTGATCGCCTGAGTTTTGCTGACTCGCGGGTTTCCGGCTTACCAACGCTTTTGTAGACTTGCCCTCTTGGGGTAATCCAAGCGCCCACCTCAGCATATGTGCCGAATCGGTGAAGATCCGTTCCTTGCTACTGCCGAGGATCACCGTGATGACCTCCTTCCCGTTGTAGCATCCGCTACTTACCAGGCAGTGCTTGGCCTTGTCTGTGTATCCGGTCTTCATGCCGGTACAAAACCAGTTTTCCCTCATGGTCTGGTTTGTGTTGCGCAACATGTGGACATGGCCGTCGGCATATCGAAAGGGAAGATACTTAGTTGCCATGATGGGGCGAAGAATCGGGTTGGCATAAGCTGCTCGAGCCACTTTCGACATATCTGTAGCCGTGGAATATTGATCCTCGGCCGGAAGTCCGTTCGGATTCACAAAGTGCGAGGAGTTCATTCCCAGGCTGACGGCCTTGCGGTTCATCAGATTGGCAAAATCTTCAAGGCTTCCTCCCGTATCCCGCCCCAGAGCACGGGCCACATCATTAGGGCTCTTAACGAGAAGGGCGGTGAGCAGTGTTCCCTTGGTATAGGAGGTGCCTGGTTTCAGTTGCAGGGTGGTCGGTTCCGCAAGTTCGTCGATGGGATCGATGACGATCTCCTTATCGAGATTTCCCTGTTCCGCCACGATGAGCGAGGTCAGCAGCTTCTGGGTACTGCCGACTGGTCGCTTCTCGTCCGGGTTCCTCTGATAAAGTACATCTCCGGAATTGGCATCCACGACCACGACGGAAGCTCCTTTCACATCGGGGACTGGGGATGGGGATCGGGCGCCAAATATCGGAATCGAGAGAAAGAGGATAATCAGAGGAAGGTAGATATTCTTCATATGTCTGGAATGGTTGTTTTTTTGAAAAGGGAGTGTCACGGACGTGCTGAGGATCTTTGAGAATCAGAGGGCTGGCTTGCAACTGATTTGGCGATGAGGTTTTCGATAGCCGGATCGCGTTTAGCCCCGAGATCCAGGGCGCGCTGATAATGGCGCCTGGCCAACTCGATCAGCGGTGGGTTGCGCCCCAGATAGAGTACTGCCAGATTGAAATTTGCATCCGCGTAGTTCGGGTCGAGTTCCACAGCGCGACGCAGTTCTTGCTCCGAGGCCTCACCCCAGCCCTTCCGTCCTGCTGCCATGCCCAGATAGTTATGGGCCCGAGGATTGTTTGAGTCATGGAGAGTGGCTTGGGCTAGGCAGGCAAAGGCCTCGTCGTCCCTTTTCTGTTCGAGGGCATTCATGCCGAGCAACTTCCACGCGGCTGCATTATCGAGGTCAAGTGAAAGGGCTTTTCTCAACATGGTCCGCGACTCTTCGAGCTTGCCGAGCCTCGTTTTCACGGCTGCGGCACTGACGAGCAATGAGGGTATGTTCGGGGCCATGGCGAGAGCGCGGGCATAAATGGAATTAGCCTTCTCCAATTCCCCCGTGGCGAATGATTGCCCCGCTTCACTCATCAGTGAAAGAACTGCCTGCGGCATTACGGCCTCCTGAAGTTGAAGTGGCTTATTGGAGGAGAGATCCTCATGTGCCTGCTCAGCGAAAAGGGGTGAGGTAGGGGCAGCCTTGGTATCATTTGTGAGAACGCCACATCCAAGGATGCTCAGAAGTAGAAACCAACGAATAACCTCTCCTCTCATTAATGAATGGGTGGAGAGGAGAGTTCGATAGAACGATTTCTGGCAGCCCGTATTGAGGCGCGGACGATACCGAGAAAGCCCTCATTTTCCAGCACTTCAAGCCCGGCTGCCGTGGTGCCGGCTGGACTGGTTATTTCCGCACGCAATTCTAGGGGAGTCTGACCAGTTTCGTTGACAAGGGCTGCAGCCGCGGCAAGGGCGCCGGCTGCTAGGGTCTTTGCCAGCTCTGGTTCCAGCCCACCGTCGATTCCTCCCTGAGCCATGGCTTCGAGCATCAGCAGGGCAAAAGCGGGACCGCTTCCACTCACGGCAGTGACGGTGTCGAGATCACTTTCCCGTACCACAAGAGCCGATCCTACGGAGGAAAAGATCGCCGTTGCTAGCTTTAAGTCCTCTTCGGTGCTGGAAGGATGGGGAGCGAGCGCGGTGACACCCTTGCGGAGTCTGACGGCCGTGTTGGGCATAGAGCGGATGATTCTTACTTTCCCATTGGCTGCCTGGAAGAGGTCCTCGGAGCGGATGCCGGCAATAATCGAGATCAGAAGTTTTCCTTCAAGCTCAGAGGCGATGGATGAGAGGACTGCGGTGGCCTGTGCGGGTTTCACACAGAGAAAGATGATCTCGGCATCGCGGATGGCCTCCGAGTTGGATCCGGCGGACTTCACGCCCAGTGAGGAGGCCTTCTGCTCGGCAGATTCGCGGGTTCTAGAGGAAACAATGACCCTATCACCTGTGGTCAGTCCGGATGCTAGCATCCCACGGACAAGGGCACACCCCATTTTTCCTGCTCCAAGCACTGCGTAATTCATGCGCTAATGTTAAGGAAGAGACGCCAAGGCGCAAGGCTTGGAGCTCAGTTCTGTAGTGAAAACATCAATGTGACAATTGCAGGATGCCTTGCGGAAACATCCCTTGGGCGATTACTTTGGCGTCAGATGCTCTCCCTGGATCAATTGACCCTGACTCTCGGCTCGGAAGAGGACTCCCCACGACTTCTTTCCCAAATCTCCGCAACGTTTAAACGCGGGGAGTTCATCGCAGTAATCGGCCCTTCCGGTTGCGGCAAAAGTACTCTTCTGAAAATGATCGCCGGGATCGCCACCGGTCACGAAGAGGGATCCATCCATTGGGATGGCCGGAATCTGGCTGATGAGGATTTCAAGCCATCGGAATTCGGCTATGTCCCTCAGTTCAGCATCGCCTACGAGGATCTGACGGTGGGTGAATGTGTTGAGTATTCCGCCAGACTGCGTGTCACCGGACAGAGCGGACCAGAGCGAGATACAATGGTAGCCCGTCTGCTTGGTGAGGTCGGCCTGGGAGAATTCCACGATCGGCCTGTGAAGGTGCTTTCAGGAGGACAAAAGCGTCGCTTGGCTCTTGCGATGGAACTGGTAAGCAGTCCTCCGATTCTGCTTTGCGACGAGGTCACAAGCGGCTTGGACCCTCGGTCCGAAGACGAGATTGTGAATCTTCTCAGGAACGTCGCCCGTGACGGGAACCGATTGGTCATCTCTATTACCCACAGTCTCAAGCATCTTGATTCCTACGACGCTGTCGTTGTCCTCCATCGGGGGGTCCTAGCTTATGAGGGGCGCCCTGATCATCTCGCCCATTATTTTAGGGTCGAAGACCCTGGCCATATCTACGCTCAGTTGGAGAGTCGGGATCCGGAAGGCTGGAAGGCTTCTTGGCTTAAGCATTCGTCCTCCTTTCTGCATGGTCCTCAGGACGAAGAGAGTGAAAAAGATCCTGCCCCGGTGATCCGTGAAATTGCCTGCTGTGTCTGTCCAGAGTGTCGCTTGGAATATCCGTTTGGTGCCATGTATTGCAAGGAGTGTGGGGCCAAGCTTCGAACTACTGAGGACGGAAATGGAAAAAACAAAGGTAAGGAAACAGGTCATGCCGATAGTGAGGACGACTCCCATCCAGCTGCTCTTTCCCAGCTCGTGACTCTGTTGGAACGCCGTCTACGCATCTTCCTGCGAAGCAAGGCCCAGCTCTGGCTTCAGGCCGGGCTTGTGTTTGGATTCCCTTGCCTGGTTGCTATCTTCGGTTGGAACGGTCTTCCCCAGATCCGGAATCTGGGAATGGGGCTGGATCTGAATGTCATCCAGCAGCTGACTGAGGGCCGGGACTTTCTCATTCAGGCCAGCAAGGTCGGGAGCCTGGTCTCCGGGATTGTGATGTTGGAGGTGATCCTACTCACCCTCATGGGTGCCAATAATTCTGGACGGGAGATCGCCGCCGAGCGCCAGATCTTCGAGAAGGAGAAACTCGCCGGACTGAGCCCTGCCGCTTATATCGGCAGCAAGATCTTGTTTCTCGGGCTTCTCTCCGCGATCCAGTCTCTCTGGATGGGACTCTTCATCCATTATACATGTTCTTTCCCGGGGGATTTATCTTCGCAACTGCTCTTTCTCTTTCTGGTCAATGCTGCGATGACATCCATTTGCCTGGCCATATCCTCCTACACGAAGACCGCGGAGCAGGCCTCCATGGCCTCGATCTATCTGGTCGGTTTTCAGTTGCCCCTGTCGGGTGCGGTACTGGCCCTGCCTTCCTGGTTGGGTTTGATTGCACACCCCTTCATCGCCGCCTACTGGAGTTGGTCGGGGATTCTGCAGTCCCTGAGGGGAGAGCGTTACTATGACATCGTTGTCATGGTGATTCAGACCAGTCTTTCCCTGACGCCCCTCTGTCTCTTGATGCTTGGCATTCACATAGGGGTCGGCATCCTGCTGGCCTATCAAGGCTGTCTGAAGACAAGAATGGAGTGAGCTAGAGTAAGTATCCCATTCGCGATTGACTCCTTCGGCCCACTCCGGTATAGTTTAGACAATGATACGTCCTCCAGCATCACTTGATGGAGGTGATCTGCTCAGGAATTCGACCCTCTACAGGGAGTTCCAAGCGGAAAGGGAGCAAATTCTCCGCCACAAGTGGTATGAGAGCGAGAAGCAGGGTCGCGACATCGGATTTGAACGGGCTCTTCTCGACTGGATGATCAAGCATCGCACACCCTGGCGTCAGGCCCGTGCGGCAGCAAAAAAAATTCCTAACCACCGCTTCCTTTTCTTCTTCCCTTTTCCTTTAAGGAGGCCCTGCGAGACCACCAAGGATCATGACACCAACCGAATCACACAAAATTACTACTGAGCCTCCCCAAACCGGAGAGCCGGGAGAGTCAGTGGTCATGAATGCGGACTCCATACGCAAGGCGATCCGACGCATCGCTCACGAGATCATCGAGCAGAATCAGGATCTCTCCCGATTGGTCATCGCCGGAATCCCCACTCGGGGAAAGATTGTCGCCCGTCGCATCGCTGCTCATATTGCCGAGATTGAGGGGATATCCCCGGCGCTCGGCATCGTTGATGTCTCCATGCACCGCGACGATCTGGCCACGAGGATCAGTTTGAGCGCGTTGGAACCCACCGAGCTTCCCATGGATCTGGATGGACGTCCGCTGGTACTGATCGATGACGTCCTCTACACAGGTCGCAGTTGCCGGGCCGCAATGGATGCCATCGCCTCCTTTGGCCGCCCCTCGCGGATCCAGTTGGCGGTTTTGGTCGACCGGGGCCATCGCGAGCTTCCCATTAGGGCGGATTTTGTAGGCAAGAACGTGCCGACAGCTTTTTCCGACCGTATCAGGGTTCGCTTCGAAGAGACCGACAACGTTCCTGATTCTGTGACACTTGTTCACCAAGTTGGCCAGCAAGCACCTTCCTCGCCTCAATCATGACCACCCATCAATGGAAGCATAAGGATCTCTGCGCACTCGCGGATCACACGCCCGACGAGTTGATCACCATCCTCGACACGGCAAAGGCCTTCAAGGGAGTGGGGGAGCGCAATCTCAAGAAGGTCCCCGCACTTCGCGGCAAGACCCTAGTGAATTTCTTCATCGAGCCGAGTACGAGGACCCGTATTTCCTTCGAGCTTGCCGCGATGCGCCTTAGTGCTGATGTCATCAATATCTCCGCCTCCGCCTCGAGTCTTGAGAAGGGAGAAACTCTTCTCGATACAGCCCGCAACCTGGAGGCCCTCCGAGCTGATCTTATCGTGATCCGGCACCAGTCAGCCGGTAGCGCCCGCTTCCTATCAGATCGACTGAACGCCTCAGTCATCAATGCCGGCGACGGCGCCCACGAGCACCCCACCCAGGGACTTCTAGATGCCTTCACGATCCGCGAGAAGTTGGGCTGCATCAAGGGGGTCCGCGTGGCAATAGTCGGGGACATTCTCTTCAGCCGCGTGGCCCGATCCAACATCCAGCTCCTCACGAAACTCGGGGCGGAGGTGACGCTGGTTGGTCCTTCCACGCTTGTTCCCGCAACCTTTGCCTGCCTCGGGGTCAAGCTGGTGCACAGCATCGACGAGGTCCTGGAAGAGGTGGATGTCATCAATCTTCTACGCATCCAGCACGAGCGCCAGCGTAAGGAATATTTCCCGGGTATCGGTGAGTACACGGCGCGTTTTGGCCTGACCAAGAAACGCGCCGATAGGATCAAGCCGGAATGCCTGATCATGCATCCGGGTCCGATGAACCGCGGTGTCGAGATCGACAGCGATGTGGCGGATGGCCGGGGAAGCGTGATTCTCGACCAGGTGACCAACGGTCTCGCCGTCCGCATGGCCGTCCTCTACCTTTGCTCCGGCGGAGCACCGTTCGCCCCCGTCACACCGGCCACCGTCGATTTACTTTCATGAACGCTTCACTGCACATCAAGGGAGGCCGCATCATCGATCCGGCTAACGGAATCGACCGAATCGGGGATCTCTTCGTCAGGGATGGAGTTATCGTTGATTCTCTTCCCAAGACTGAAAAAGGTGAAAGAGGTGCTGAGGTCATCGATGCCATCGGCAAGGTGGTCTCACCGGGACTCATCGACATCCATGTCCATTTCCGTGAGCCGGGACAATCGCATAAGGAAACCATCGCGACCGGAGCCCGTTGTGCAGCCGCCGGCGGATTCACCACGGTCGTCTGCATGCCGAACACTTCCCCTGTTGCCGATAGCCCAGCCACGATTGCCTGGATCCAAGAGCGCGCCGCTTCCACGGCCTGCGTGAATGTCTTCTGCACCGGAGCTATTACCAAGGGTCTTGCCGGAGAAGAGATGGCTCCGATCGGGGCCTTGGCTGCCGCTGGAGTTGTTGCGCTGACCGATGACGGCCGTTGCGTCCAGAACCACGGAGTGATGCGCCGAGCCGTTGAGTATGCCCGTCAGTATGGCCTGCCCGTGATGGATCATTGTCAGGAGGCCACCTTGAGCGCCGACGGCGTGATGAACGAGGGTGAGTGGAGCACCCGGCTCGGTTTGCCGGGATGGCCGGCCTTAGCTGAGGACCTCATTGTTGCTAGGAATATCCTGCTAGCGGAGGAGACCGGTCATCCGATCCACTGCCAGCACATCAGCTCTGCACGAAGCGTCCGCCTGCTCCGCGAAGCGCGTCAGCGGGGTATTCCGATTACTGCTGAGGCCTGCCCGCATCACATTGCTCTCACCGATGGCGACCTGAAGAACTTCGACACGAACTTTAAGATGAATCCGCCCCTGCGAACTCAGGCCGACATTGATGAGATCATTGCGGGGATCTCCGACGGAACGATCACCATCCTGGCCAGCGATCATGCTCCTCATGCGACCTACGAGAAGGAGGTGGAGTTCGACCGTGCTCCCTTCGGTATTCTCGGCCTGGAAACCGAGTTGGCTCTCTTCCTGGAGATCCTTCTTCATCAGCGCAAGGCACTCACTCTCCCGCAGATCCTCGGGATGCTGACTGTCAATCCGGCTCAGTTCCTCCGCCTCGATCGGGGGACTCTCTCCACGGGGGCCCCTGCGGATATCACGATCCTCGATCCGGATCATGCATGGACAGTCGATAAGAATGAGTCAGCATCGCTCTCTCGCAATACTCCATTCCATGGTCACTCCCTGCGCGGTAGGGCCCTGACGACCATCGTCGGAGGGAAGGTAGTCTGGGATCTGGAGTCCGGTTTCCGAAGCTGAGAGGGACTGATGGTTAATCTGGAACTCAAATGCAACGGATGCGAAGCAACGGCCAGGCAAGCCAACTCAGGAAACAATGTTCCTTTCGTTTGATTCGCTCGTTCCCACTCGTCTCACCCTTTTGGCTACCTTAGGTAGTCTATCCCTGCCTCTCCCGAGGCTCGTTATTATGAGTTTTAGATTTTATTCCTTCGGCCATCACATTTATCCCCTTCATCCCTGTGAGTTCTAAATCTCCCTTCACCCTTCTTAAGACCGATCCTGCCAGTAAGGCTCGGGCTGGAATCCTGCACACCCGGCGTGCCGACGTGGAGACACCTGTCTTCATGCCGGTGGGGACCCAGGCCACGGTCAAGGCCGTCTCTCCTGACGAACTCCGATCTCTTGGAGCGAAGATCATCCTCGGTAACACCTACCACCTCCATGTCAGACCGAGTGAGAAAGTCATCGAGGAGCTTGGGGGATTGCATCGCTTCATGGGTTGGGATCGAGCCATCCTGACCGACAGCGGGGGATTTCAGGTTTTCTCCCTCTCGAAGCTTCGCCGAATCACGGAGGAGGGAGTGCATTTTCAGAACCATCTCGACGGCACCCCCACCTTCATCGGTCCTGAGACCTCGATGCAGATTCAGCGTGATCTCGGCAGCGATGTTGTGATGGCCTTCGACGAGTGCCCTCCTTTCCCCTGTAGCTACGAGGATGCGGCCAAGAGCCTTGACCTCACGACCCGCTGGGAGCGTCGCTCCCGCGAGTGGTGGCGGACACAGCCTGAAGAAGGACGCCCACTGCTCTTCGGGATTGTTCAGGGCAGTTCCCACCTCGACTTGCGTCAGCGCTCCGCTCAATCCCTAGTGGAAATCGGCTTCGATGGGTATGCTGTGGGTGGTGTCAGCGTCGGGGAGCCCGAGCCAGAGATGATGAAGGCCGTCGAAGCAAGTGTCCCGTTTCTGACAGAGAGTGCTCCACGCTATGCCATGGGACTCGGCACGCCGCCCCAATTGGTCGAGATGGTGGCACGGGGGATAGACATGTTCGACTGCGTCCTTCCGACACGAATCGCCCGCAACGGCACAGCCTTCACGGCTAAGGGGACCATGAATCTCAAGAACGCCCCCTACACCCGTGATCCCCTCCCGATCGAGGAGGGATGCACCTGTCCGGCCTGCACTACCTTCTCGCGCGCCTATCTGCGTCATCTGGTGAAGGCAGAGGAGATCCTGGGTCTCCGACTCATCTCCCTGCATAACCTCCACTTCTATCTCTCACTCATGAGGAAGATCCGGGCTACGATTCTCGACGGATCCTTTGCGGAATTCAGGAAGGAATTCGTCGCGGGTTACCGCGTCTGGAACGCGGAGGAGTAACAAGGCTAATCGGTGAAGAGTCTCACGCGGAGGCGCGGAGAACGCGGAGAAAATCTAGGAATGGTGTTTCTGGTTTACGCTTAGGGTGGACGTAGGAGAGCAGGGAAGATTGTTAACGACACGCTGAACTCCCTCTTTGAGCGTAGCCGCCCCAAAATTGATCAATAATCCCACATGAAGATTTGTGAGGCGAAGATAGGTGAGTAGTTGCTTGCCGTGAACAGGAGCTAGTTTTTCGACAGACTTGAGTGCGACAATGACGCGTTTTTCAAGAAGAAGATCAATTCTGAAGCCTTCTTCAAAGCTCATCCCGTTGTATTCAAAAGTAATCGGCTTCTGCCGCTCTACAATGAGACCTCGATGCAATAGGGATTTCCAAAGGATCGCTTCATAGACGGACTCCAGTAATCCCGGACCCAATTCACGATGAATCTGGATAGATTCATCGATAGTAATTCCTGTAATCTCTTCAATTTCCATCATCTTTCTCCGCGCCTCCGCGTGAGATTCGCTCCTTCGTTTCAGCCGTTGTGGCTGAAACTACCAACTCTGTATCGAGTACTGGCGGCAGTAATCGTACTTGGTCTCGAAGCCGACTTCAGGCGGGAACTCCGAGTAGCCTGAGTTGAGCCACTGGATATTATTGTTATAGGGAGGTTGGTAAGTGCCGTGCTGGGTAGGGAAAGGGAAGGTCACCGTCTCGAAGATACCGTAGCCCAGGCGAGCGAAGGTTCTGCCTAGGCCGCGGACCAAGCCGTAACTGAAGGCGGCAGAGTTCCCATTGGCAGAATTCACATCCGACATTGAGTCGATGATCTCCGTGGAGCCGTAGAGTATATTGCCCAGAGCGCGCCCCAGCTTGCGTGTCGGCCCCTGATCGGATGCCGGAGGAGCCTGAATGTCTGCAAAAACCAAGGAGGCAGACCCTACAAGGAGGATGATTGTCAGAACAAAGGAGAGATTTTTCACGGAAGGTATAAATGACTTTTTTGGGTGCTTCTTGGCAAGTTTAAAGAAGAGGATCCAGGGCTTCCTCCAAGATTTTCTGTGGGGTTTTCTGTGGGATTTGGATTTCTTCGAGAAAGGGAGGCAGTGGGGTCACGGGGGCAACACCTAGGGGACGCACCCACTCTTGTTGGCCTTTATGGCTAGCACCGGCCGTGGCGTAAGCAGCAAGGAACATCTCCATCCGTGCGTCGATATTGTCCACAAAGTGAAGCAAAGCTGCCTCAGGTGTCTTGGGTAGGACAGGGGAGCCGAACTCGAGCTGCCCGTGGTGGGAGGCCACCAGATGGAGAAGATGGAGTCGGACATCCTCCGATGCCGGCACAAGATTATCCCAGCCCTCCTTCGGGAGGTCGCGCCAGAGCGTGTTGACGAGCTCGATTCCGATCGAAAGATGACCCAACAATTCGCCGCGTGCTTCCGACTCGATGCCAAAGCCTCGTTCCGGTGGGCAAGTTTCCCAGAGCTTGCCGGTGTCATGGAAGAGAACACCTGCAATGAGAAGATCGCGATGGAGTTCGGGATAGACCATGCAGAGAGCCAAGGCTGACTCCATCATCCGAGAGGTGTGCTCCAAAAGCCCCCCCCTCCTTGCGTGATGGTTTCCCCGGGCTGCCGCTGCCCTGCGGAAGCGCGCGCCATGCTGGGAAAGGAAGTGGTTGCATAGAGCCTTGAGCCTGGGGTCACGGAGGCTTTCCACGGCATCCGTGATGACTTTGTAGGTGCGGTCCAGTAGGGCGATCCTTTCGGCTGAGCCTTCCAGCAGGAGATCCACCGACTCATCGGGGAGCAGGCTCATTTCCCAGTTCTTGGCATCCAGTCCAAAGGTCGCGCTGTGGTTGAACTGACCCTCGATCATCACGAATTCACCCTGCTTAGCTTCTGCGCACGACTCAAAGGCTGCGCTGTCAGCCCAAGCCCGCAGAGTCATACTCTCGGTGGCATCCCGGAAGATCGCTTCCTGGAAAGGCTTCCCGTTGGAGGCATCCTTACGCGTGATCCTTTCGATCTGTGCATGGATCACAGCCTCCTGAGGAGAATGCTCACGAGCGGCTTTCTTCAATTCGGAAATGGTCAGAAGAGGCATCTTGAAAGACTGAAGGCTAAAGACTGAAGGCTGAAGGAAAAACGGCACGGGAGTAATTCAGTTACTTTCAGTGATCTTCGGTATTTTCTGGATTCACATAACCTTCAGTCTAATCCCCTCCAGTCTTCAGTCTGTGATCTGTAGGGTCACACAATCAGCATGCAGTCGCCGTAGCTGAAGAACCGATACTTTTCACGGATTGCCTCAGCATAGGCCTCTAGGATGAACTCCCTGCCGGCTAAGGCACTCACCAGCATCAAGAGTGTCGAGCCCGGTAGATGGAAGTTCGTCAGGAGCGCATCGACTCTCTGGAATTCATAGGGTGGATGGATGAATATCTCCGTCGATCCGTTGATTGCCGTGAGTTCTCCTGATGGCTGCGATTCCAGGACACGAGTGGTCGTGGTGCCTACGGCGACGATCTTGCCTCCCTGTTGTTTGATCGCGTTGATCTTTTCAGCTGTTTCGGCTGTGAGCGTGTAGTGTTCACAATGCATCCGATGCTCCGCGAGATTCTCCGATTTGACAGGTTGGAAGGTTCCGGCTCCCACGTGCAGGGTCAGGAAGGCATGGGGCATGGAGGTTAGGATATCCTCTGTGAAGTGGAGTCCGGCGGTGGGAGCTGCAACAGAACCTGGGTCCCTGGCATAGACTGTCTGATAGCGCTCCTTGTCCTGCTCGTCGGCCGGACGATGGAAGTATGGGGGGATCGGCATTTCGCCGTGTCTTTCGAGATCGGGTGGAGAAGTGAACTCCAGCATTCGTGTCCCATCCTCATGGATGGTGAGGACCGAGGCTTGCGTTCCCGCCACATCGACCATTGCCCCTTGACTCATCTTCTTTCCGGGACGAACCATTGCCGTCCAGCGAAGGGGGGAGTTTTTTTCCAAGAGTAGTATCTCTATCTTTCCGGTGGCATCATGCAAGCGAGCCGGGATCACCCGACTATCGTTGAGTATCACCAGGTCCGCAGGGGAGAGGAATGAAGGGAAGTCCGTGAAATGTTGGTGGGTGATCGTTCGGGTAGTCCGATCCAGCACCAGCATCCGTGACTGCTCACGCCTCTCCGTCGGACGATCGGCGACAAGCTCCGGAGGGAGATCGTATTGGTAATCGGAGAGACGGGAAGACATCAGGGGAAATTTTGAAGTATGAAAGATGAAAGATGAAGAAAAACAGGGGGAGAGCGGTGATTTTAGGGTTTCGGGAACCGATTCTGAACGGCTGATTTAGTTTGACACAAAAGCCCTCCAGATCTGATAAACACTATTCATGAATCTTTCAAAAGCCTCCCTCAATCTCTGCTTCAAGACCTGTTTTAAGGTCTCCCTAGCCGCCCTGCTTCTCTGCATGATTCCTCAGGTTAAGGCCGGTGCCTCAAATAAAAACGGCAATCCCTATGGTAACGGCACGTTCTTCGCGACCACCGGCACATTCAGTGCTGTGGTGCGAGGGGAGAATCTCAGTGGCACCATAGTATTCAGCACGGGAGTGAGCACCAATGATGTGTCGGCCAATTCCTCCGGTACCACGACCATTTCCTACCTTGGAAGTTCTGATGGCTCCAACATTGCAGGAATCTACCTTGGGAACACCGTTGGTATGTGGGATCCCTCGTCAGGGGCTATCTCCGGTCAGATTTGGGGCGGCCTAAAACTCAGTGGAAGCAACTCCACCACTGTGTGGCCTGAGATTTATAATACGCCTATGTTTCCTGTACTGATTAATACATTAACAAATATTGTGATCCAAAGTGTCGACACGAATACCGGATTGCCATTTGTGACTAATTTAGTAGCAACAAACTCCATCTACGTGATGCCCAATGGAAACAACAGCTTCAACAACACGGCCTACATGAGTGGGAATTTCTCGGGATCCACCCAGAACAAGTATCCCAACCAGGCATTCACGGCTGAGGGAACACTGATTCAGCAGCAGTTGTATCCCCAAGTAGTAGACACAGGTGAGGGCACTGTACCGGTCCAGATGAATGCTAATTTACCGATCCCCATCACGGTGCAGGGTGTCCGTGTGTCGGACAGTTACTCCGCATTCAACACAATTTCCAATTCGGTTCCCTATTCTCAGACGACCTACACGATCACGAACTTTGCGACTTTCTAAGGCGGGATCGGATTTTTAGTCAGTAGACTCTTGAGCTGTCCTCATGCCCACATGAACTCAGCTAAAAGAGAAGCCTTCACCCTGACGGAGATTGTGGTGGTCATGGGCATCCTTGGGATCCTCATCGCTCTCCTAATGCCTGCGGCGCAACGCATCATTCCCAAGGCTCAGGAGGTTGTCTGCATGTCACATTTGAGGACTCTTTGGTTGGCTTTCTCGCCTTGTGCAACGGATCCGGAGGGATGGCCGCAGGTCCCCAAGGACATCAAGATCGGAACCGCTCAGGAAGCTAAGTTCTGGCTGGATTACTCCAGCAATGCGCTCGGAATCCCTGCCAATATATGGCACTGCCCCAAGATGGATAGGGCTGCGGCATCTGCCAAGCCAACCGATCAGGTTCCTTTGATCCATTACCTGCCCACCCTCTTCGATGCCCGTCCCGGAACTCCGAACCGCTGGCCATCGATGCCTTGGTTTTCTGAATTGGGAGATGTGCACGGCCATGGTAACCTCTCAGTGACAGCTGACGGATCTGTGCAAGCTTTACTGCCCCTTCATCCTTAACGGGAAGCATTGCCATGAGCATGCTTGATTCCTTTGCCGCACATCGCCTAATGGGTTATTACGGTTTCATAAGAAGATCCTCACTGCTCCTCATTCTTCTCCTTTGTGCTCCTGCTCTGCTCCGTGCAGACATCACCATCACTCCTCCCAGAACCAAGGATGCAGACTCAGAAAGAAAGAAAGGCATATCCTCCACCGTGCTTGCCAAGCCCGTCCAGGTAGAGGTGAGTCGGCGAGGGGAGGTGAACATTCCAATTAGCGTTATTGTGCCTGACGGAGGAGATGTCTCGCTTCAGATATCGAGACTACCGCGATTTGGAACGCTCTACCCGCTTGAGAATCGTTCCACTTCTTCACTGGTCTATCGTTATGTTAACGATAGTAGCGTCAAGGCAGGGGAGGACTCCTTCGAATTCCGGATCAAAGCCCCGAGACTGGCCTGGAGCACTCATACAGCGGCGATCCGGATCAAGGACCCGCCGGGGATCTTGTCGGTGATTCCTGGGACAGTCGATTTCGGGAAGGTTGCGATCGGTTCCACGGCTCACAGGACCATCCTGCTCTGCAATAGTTTCGGAGCTCCTGTTTGCGGCACACTCCTTCTTCCCTCCCCCTGGTTTCTGGTGGGCGGCGGGGCCTACACCCTTGCCGAGAAGCAGACTCATTCCTTTGATATCGAGTTCAAACCCACAGAGGCGAAAGCAGTGAACTCCCAGCTCAAGGCTGCGCCAGAACTTCCGAATTTCCCCACAGTTCCCGTTATCGGAGAGGGGATCGTTCCTTTTCTGATCGACTCCACGAATGGGATCGTCAGCATGGAGCACCCGAAAGCAGTTTTTTCGATCACGAATTTCTCGGAGAGTGAAATGCGGATTGATTGGACTGATTATACGGATGATACCGGTCTACTCTGCTCGATGTCGGCTACGATTCCGGCTCATGGGAGAGGAGAGGTCTGGGTGTCGATAGGATCTCTTAATTTAGGGAATGAGGAGCGAAGGGTGCTTCATCCTTCTCTCCGTCAGGGAAGTTTCACCCTCCCTCTTGAGATTATAGCCTTGGGACCCAAGGGCAATGTCTCCATCAAACCTCTTCAGGAAAAATCAGTTGTCATCATGGAGAGCGCACCCGTCACGCTCCATGGGTTGATCGAGAGCACATCTTCGATGGAACGTGTTATCGAACTTCGCTTTCAGGAAAAGAATTCCAATCCTCACACCACGACGAGAGTTGTGACTATTGCCCCCCACTCGGCGCAACCGTTTTTCTTTTCCTGGAGCTCCGGAAAGTCGGGTGATTTTTATCCTGAGGCCGTGCTGTTTGAGGCGGGACGAGTCGTCGCTAAGGCCGAATGGAAAGTAGTGGTGAAAACCCCCGAGGTAGACTCCCACACCTACAGGAGTGCGGATAAGATGGGAGGGGAATTTTCATCCGCTTCCCCTCCCCCCAAACCTTTCGGAAGTTCTTTCAGACTGGCCTCCAAGGAAGAGCAGTGTGTCGCGGCACAACTCGTCTCCTCGATCAAGCCGGGAGTGTTTGCCAATGCACTTCTCCTGCACTGGTTGTATTTTGGGGAAGGAAAACCGGGCTTTGTGATCGAGGAGAAAATCTCCAGAAATGTGCTGACAGATAGAACCACAGTTATTGGCGATGCTAGTGAGAGCGGGGAGACTTCCTGGCGCAGGATGCAGATCAAGCCAGTGTTGGAACGGGGGGGATGGGTTACCGGATTCGCTATGCCATGGCCCGGAATACATGTGTACCGAGTCTATCCTGAGGGACATACCACGGTAATCATGAGTCAGATCACAGTGCCGGTTACCTGGAGCATGTTCCTCTGGCCATCCATCAGGGCGCTTCTCTGTATAATTTTCCTGACCTGCCTGATCAAGGTGATCCGAAGGAGGAATTGGTGGAGGAGATAGACGGGCAGTGGTGAGGAAGGATGCCGTAACGGATGCGTAGTATCGACCGGGCAAGTAAACCTGAAACTTGAGTCAGAGGAGTCAGAGAGGGAAGAGGGATAAAAGGTGAAACTTGAGTCAGCAGCAAAAGAAGGATTGAGTGGTGAATTTCATGCTCAGCTTTCCATCAGCCAGTCATACTCAGGTTTCGAGTTTCAGGTCTCAGGTTTTCTCACCTGCTTAGCTTTCTTCTCTTCCTACTTCGTCGCGATTAGGCTGGAAAGCCACGCTAGTCGCTGCTTAAGACAAGACCCGAGGTCGTATTTAGCCAGGATGGTCTCACGCGCCTTCTTGCGGATTTGAGTGAAGTCTGCTGGTCGTTCTAGCACGTTGTGAAGTGTCTGGGCCAACTGATCAGGGCGGAAGAAATCTACTAGCAGTCCGTTAATTCCATTCGTAATAACCTCTTGGACAGGGGCGGTATCCGACCCCACAACAAGTCCCTCGCAGGCCATCGCCTCAAGCATCGACCAGGAGAGAACAAAAGGGCGGGTGAGGTAGACATGGGCCGTCGTGCACTTCAGCAACTTCACGTACTCGCCGTAGGGCAGGGAGCCAACGAAATGAACGCGTTGTTCATCCAGTGGAAACTTCTCGAGCATCATCTTCTTGTAAGTCGTTCCTTCGGGAGCCGCCTTGCCGTAGGCGACACGGTCGTCACCCGCGATTACAATGTGAGTGTTCGGACGCTGTTTCAGTAGCAAATGTGCAGCTTCAATAAACTGAGGAAACCCCCGATATGGTTCCATGCCGCGTGTGGCATAGGTGACAATCTCCTTGTGTCCAGAGAGGTCGATCTTGTCATTGGGATTGTCTGGAGTGGGTTTCGAAAGGATGAGTTTTTCCTCTGGATTTGGCTTGAAGAAGTTGGTGTCGATTCCCTCATGAGAGATCATCAGGCGGCTACGCAGATGTTCTGGGTACTGCTCATATTGGAAGCGTGTAGGGCAGAGACCCGCATCAGCTGATGCCAGATCAGTGAGAAGAGTCGAGTTTTTGACCCGCATCGCTGCTTCGACATCCGGGGTAATGGGATCAGAAGGGTCAAAGTCGCAATCGGAGCCACGTCCCTTGTAGAACCACTCAAAATTGAGGGCCATCTTTGCTCTAGGAAACAGATCTTTGAGAAACAGAGTTGATCCCCAGCCAGCGTGCCCAAAGATCAGATCCGGATAGAAACCTGCATTTCTTGCTTCCAGGCAGGCTTCGTAGGCTGCCTGCCCCTCTAAAACACGCTCCTCAAATTCCTTGATGTAGTGGTGGGTTTCCTGATTTGGTTTTCTCTTCGGCGCATAGAGGATTTTTTTGATCCCTGAAATCTCTCCCTCCGGAACCTTTGTCAGAAACCGTACATCATGTGCAGGATTCTGACCCAAAAACACCGCCATGGAGCGGAGTTGAGATGGGAAGTTTGGATGAACAAGCAGGATACGCATACTGAGATTGTTAAATTATAAATCTACATAAAAACCATCCAATGTCTAACTTTAGGCATCGTATAGAGTTCTAATTAGTATAACGTGATCAACAGTGACAACGCCACAGGTTCCACGCACCGTTAAGCTGGGAGACATCCTGCCTAGTCTAGGGAGTTTTGAGTCTGTTCTCCAGTCGCTTAAAAGCTATCCACTCTGGCCCGTTGTCCTGCGCGAAGCCCTGCTAGATCGTGCCATTTCTGGCGTTGTTTGTTCGGAAGAAGAGTTTGAAACTTCCTGGGTTTTATGGTGCAAGCGCAACGAGGTGGATTCGTCTGCTCCAGCCTATGAGGGCCTTTCGGTGAACGAGATGCGAAATGCGGCGACTCGAGGGAAGCGCATCGAAAAGTTTAAGGAGCAATCCTTTGGCAAACTTGTTCCTGAGTATTTCAGGTTGAGGAAGGGAGAGCTGGATCGCGTACTGCTGGAGGTTGTTCAATTCCAGCACGAGGCAGTTGCTGAGGAGGCGCTCTTCCGATGCCAAGGGGGTGAGCAAAGTCTTGAGGCTGCCGCGCATGAACTTGCACATCGGGATGGTGAAGATCTGGCCATGAAACGAGTTGGTCCGATTGGACTGAGTCGCCTAGGAGTGAAGCTCTCTACCCTTGTTCATGGATCTGTTGCAGGTGCCCTGCTGGGGCCAAAAAAAATCGGTCATTTCCATGTTGTTGTCCGTGTCCTTGAATTGCATGAGGCATCACTTGATGATCGGACACGTCATCGTATGCTTGATGAATTGCTCAATCAATGGCTTGAACAGCAGATTGCGGCCCTAACGGGAAGGGCTCCCAAGCCAGCGGTTCGAGACGACGTATCCCCACTGCAAATAGCGTCGTCAGATTGATGAGTTCCTGCTTCCCGCTTGTTGAAGTGGATTGAAGTAAATCGAAGTAGATCGTCGAGGGCTAGCGGTATGTGAAATCAGACCTTCATTCACCTTACCGATTGAAGGCTGTCGTAAGGTTTGGAAAACTCGTCTGTCAGGATTGAGAGTAGAGTACGACTGCGCACCTGTATGTTCACCGTCACGGCCATCCCTGACTTGAGGGGAAGATGCTCTCCATTGTGACTCAGGAACTGGCGATCCAGTTTGATCTTGGCAGGAAAGCGGGGGTACTTGAATTCCTCATTGGGAGGAAGGGCGTCTGCCGCCAAGTACGAGAGATTTCCTTTCACCTCTCCGTATTCCCGGAAGGGGAAGGTGTCGAGGCGGACCACTGTGGGAAGCCCCTCGTGGATAAAGCCGATGTCCTTGTTGGTGAGGAAGACTTCAGCGACCAGATCCTCGCCAGGAATGATGTCGAAGAGCTTATCCTTGGGGGTGACCACGGTCCCCGGTGACTTCTTACTCAGGTCAAAGATCACTCCGTCCATGGGTGCCTTGATCTCGTGGTATCCGAGCTTTTCCTGTGAGGCTGCTCTGTTGCTATCGATCTCCGCCAAGCGTCTTGTGATTTCGTGATCCTGCTGATCGAGTTCGGAGCTAACTCGGGCAAAATCGCTTTTGAGTTGATCCAGATTGCGCTGCGCATTCACCCACTCTGCTTTTCGGTCCAAGATCTCCACCTGGGAGACGACGCCTCCTGCCACCTGATTGTAATGGTCATATCCCTCCTTTTTGATCTGCACGAGGTTGTCTGCACCCGGGATCTGTTTTTCAAGGCCGTATTTCTGCGCCTTTTTCTGCTCCAGTGCACTCAGATCCTGAAGAATGGCAGCACGCTGTTTTTCCAGACCCTGCATCTCTGCCTGGGCGACATCCTGATTCATCCGCATCAGCGTCTGTCCTTTGCGGACAGAGTCGCCGTTCTTTACCAGCACTTCGGAGATAACGCCCTGGACGGGGGCCTGCACTTCATGCGCGTTTCCGGCCGGAACAAGCTTCCCTTGAGCAGGAACAACCTGACCGATCGTCGCAACCGCCATCCATGTGATAAAGGAAACCGTGAGAAGGATCAGGATGTAGAGGAATATTCGCGACCAGAAGATTGTCGAGGGCATCGGAGCATCGACATCGGGCTCGAATGCCCTACGGATGAGACCGCGTTTAGGTCTGACGGAATTTTTCACAGGGATGAAGGGGATGAAGTGGGGAGAAGGATGAAGGATGTGAGTGAGGGATGAAAGGGATGGAGTGGGGAGGTTAAGGTGAGAGGGATGAATTTCATACTCAGGTTTGACGGCACTTGCCTCCCGGCAAGCGGTGGCGCCCTTCGGGCTGCGATTTTATCGCAGTCTTCCGCGCCGCTTCCCATCGGCTTGGTTCAGGTTTCTGCCTTCCTCTCATACTCAGGTTTGATTGCCCGGCCGTTGCTTCGTATCCGTTACGGCAAGTTTCCGGTTTCATGTTTCTCTCTGCCGGCGTTTACGCCGCCGCTTCCTGCTGCAGCGAGAGTGCGTAGTAGAGACCCTTCTTTTCCATGAGTTCGGCGTGGGTGCCGCTCTCCTTAAGGATCCCGTTCTCCAGATAGAAGATTTTGTCGGCCATCTTCACCGTCGAGAGCCTGTGCGTCGCAAATAAGATGGTCTTGCCGCTGAACTTCTGGCGCAGGTTGGTGATGACCCTCTGCTCGGTCGGTGCATCGAGTGCGCTGGTGGCCTCGTCGAGCAGCAGTAGATTGGGTGCCTGCATGATCAGGCGGGCGAGGGCGATACGCTGGCGCTGCCCGCCCGAGAGATTCCGCCCCTGCTCGCCCACCGGAGAAGCGTATCCGTTGGGAAGGGTCATGATGAAATCGTGAGCCTCGGCCAGTTTTGCCGCCTCGATAACCGCCGAGGATGGGGCTTCCGGATCACTCATAGCGATGTTCTCCATGACCGAGCCCTCCATAAGGAGAGTTTCCTGGAAGACCATGCCGATCTGGCACCGCAATGAGTTGAGCTCCACTTTGGAGAGGTTGAACCCGTCAATCTCGACCTTTCCCTTCACCGGCTCATAGAGTCGCGCGATCAGTTTCAGGAGAGTGCTCTTGCCAGAGCCACTGAGCCCCACCATGGCAATCAGGCTGCCGGAGGGAACTTCGAGCGAGATGTGCTCCAACTGCAGTTGGCCGGGGGTATAGCTGAAGTCGAGGTCGTTGCAGGTCACCCTCCCTTCGATCTCAGGCATCGGTATCTGATCGTCCGAGTCCTGATCTTCGCGGGCCCGGTTGGCCACGTCGCCAAGACGGTTCATCGAGAGAGAGGCCTCCTGGAAGTTCTGCCATGACTGTGCAAGCCTGAGCAGGGGGCTTGTCACATAGCCGGCCAGAATGCGGAAGGCGATGAGTTGACCAAGTGAGAGCTTCTGGTCGATCACCATGTAGATGCCCACCCAGAGGACAGCGACATCGTTGAAGCGACTGATCAGCGTCCCCAATGTCGAGGCACTGGTGCTTGTGAGCGTGTTGCGGAACGAAGAGGCGATCGTGTCACCATAGCGCTTGTACCACTTCCAGCGACTGCGGGTCTCGATGTTCTGCCCCTTGATCGTCTGGATCCCGGTGAGTGACTCCACCAGATGGGACTCTGTGGCCGCGTTCTTTTCGGCACGGTCCTTGAGTTGGCGGCGGATGATCGGTGAGACGCCGAGAGTCAGGGCCACCAGCAGCGGCACGCCGACAAGAGCAACCACCGTCAGCTTCACGCTGTAGAAGAGCATGATCGCCACATAGATCACCGAGAAGGCGGCATCGATCATGGCGGTCAGAGCGGTTCCGGTCAGGAAGTTCCTGACCTTGTCCAGTTCACGGAGGCGGGAGGCGATCTCACCTACGGGTCGCTGGTGGAAGTAAGAGAGGGGAAGCCGGTAGAGATGCTCCAGCACCTTGAGTCCCAGGGCCAGATCGATACGGTTGGTCGCATCGGTGAAGAGGAATGTCCGGATTGCTGTCAGAGCTGCCCCAAAGAGGGTGCAGATGATCAGCAGCCCTCCCAGGACATCCAGCGTGCTCAGGCTCTCCTGAACGATTACCTTGTCGATGATCACCTGAATGATCATCGGGTTAGCCAGGGCGAAGATTTGGATGAAGAGCGACGCCACGATCACCTCCAGGAAGGTGCGGGTGTGCTTCCTGATATAGGGGAGGAAGGAGCGGAATCCGAAGGCCTCACCCTTCGGCGAGCGGGAGCGGCGGGTGAGCAGGATAGGGTATCCTTGCTCGCTGGGTTCGGGGAGATCCTTCCAGTCCGTCCACTTCTGCTGATCAGGTTGATCTCCTGCCATTGGGTCGGCAATCAAAAGGCCGTGATGAGAGATCCCCTGCACCACGACCGGACGATCCCCGAGGATCATCAGGAACGGGGCCTCCTGGTCGCGGAGTGGCTTCAGAGGGAGCGTCAGCGGTTGGGTAGCGATACCGATCATGTCGGCTACTGAACCGATGCGCGGGAAGGAAAGGGCGCTGGAGCCTTCGCGGCCTTCAAACTGGAACTTCATGGCTGAGCGGATCACCTCCTCACGGAACGGGAGTTCCAGCTGGCCCGCGATCATCCTGAGGCAGGCAAGGAGGGCTTCCCCAGGTCTTGAAGCCTTGTGGAAGGGGGGAGGGGGAGATGAAAGATGAAACTTGAAACTTGAAACTTGAGTTTCTGAATCAGAAACGGAGACAGGAAGTGGCGAGTGGGAGGAGGCGGCACCGCTTTGCGGGAGTAATGTGCCGTCAAACTTCAACCCTGAACTTCCCTCCACCAAGGTTTCGAGCAGTGTGTTCAGCAGATCCGAGGGGACGCTGATGACACGGCCATTGGAAGATGGAAGATGGGTGATCGGGGATGGGGATTCGGTGATCGGGGATGGGGAATCCGAAACTACTGCCTGAGGCAGGAGTTCGATCGCAATCTTCTTGGCAGCGGCGAGCGGAAGTCCCTTTTGCTTGAGCAGATCCCGGATCAGGGGGATGAGTTCGGCGAGGCAGGTCCGCGAGTGCAGGGAGGCAGCCCATGCCGGTTGTGAGGTGCAGAGATCCAGGAAAGACTTGGCTGGTATCTTGAGCGCCTTGACCGGCGAAGCGGCACGCACCCACTCACAGGTGACTCCCGTGGCAAGAGCGAACCACCCGATGATCGATCCCTGCTTTAGTAACTCAATGGATATCGGCTCATCCTTACTACTACCAAGCATCCGGGCGGAACCCTCTAGTATGATATAAACATCCTGAGGCTGTTCTTCACTTGTCAGCAGCTCCTCTCCGGTGCTGAAGATAAATTCTTCTGCCCTTCCGTTCTCTAGCCTTGAGAGGTCGTTTTCTGAAAGAACTCCAAAGACTGGATCCCGTAACAGGATCTGCAGGACAGAAATTGATTCAGGCATGAATGCTTAGTTTACCAATGTGCAAAAACATCATCCTGACATGGAGGGTTTCCAAGCCGCGAAAGGATTCAATATTTGATTAAACGAACCCTTTTACACGTAGAAAGTGCGTGCGCTTCCAAGAAGATTTGTAACATCAGTAATGGAAGCATCTGTAAAGGTAGCGAGGGTGTCTGCATTACCTCCTAATGGCGTGTAAACAAGATCTGCGTCACTGGCACCACTAGACAAAGCGCTATAATTCCCAGTCCCAGCCTTATGCAGGACTAATATATCTGCTCTAAAGACGTTTGGTTGATCTACAAATCCAAAGTTTTCTATCGTGGCTTTAAAGGCGCCTTTATAATAACCCGTAGATGAGTCTCCGAGCACAAAGGTGTTCGCTGTTCCCGTGATGGAGGGGGCTGAAGCCCTTAGCACGTCATTGCCGGAGAGGCTATCCCCTGCCTTGCCCCCGACAAGGGTGGTTCCTCCGCCCACATAAGCAGTCAGAGTATCGTTACCAGTGCCGCCGATCAGAAGCTGTGAGGCTCCCCTTGCTGTGAGAGTATCATTTCCATTTCCGCCGATGAGTTGGGTGTTTGCACTAGTATTGGCGATCAGATTGATGCCCGTTGAGTAGTCTCCAAGCGTATCACCGGTCAGTATGACTGCTGCGTTGTTATTAAGGGCAGTGATTGCTTTAACTGCATAGGTTTTTCCAGCAATATTCATTTGGTTCAGATCCAGCTGACCCGTTCCGGTGAAGAGGATGGTATCGATATTGCTCCCGAGTACGAATTGCTCACCTGCCACAACGGTATCGACTCCTGTTCCGCCGCCACCGCTGATGGTGTCCCAGGTGGCGGAGTTGGCAGCGTTGTATGCGGCGTTATTGATCGCCGTGATGGAATCCGCTCCCGTTCCACCCGTGATGGAATTGGCGAGGTCGTTGCCCGAGAGGGTTGAGG
>Ga0304729_1000014_pt1 | contig 119933 bp, 114 predicted proteins | sample C_131016_MF_Meta_FD_190475 | JGI IMG/M metagenome (GOLD analysis project Ga0304729, IMG submission 190475) | Freshwater microbial communities from Lake Croche, Canada to study carbon cycling - C_131016_MF_MetaG (v2) (version 2) | ecosystem: Environmental > Aquatic > Freshwater > Lake | place... | reverse complement strand
GAGGACGTCGACTCCCAGAATGTGCGCGCTGCCTGAAGTAACCTTAAGTAGACCCATCAGGGCGCGCATCGCTGTCGATTTTCCAGCACCATTTGGACCCAAAAAGCCAACAACCTCACCTCGCGCAACATTAAAGGTCAGTGCCTCGATGCCAACTTGATTTCCATATCGTTTGGTCAATGCATCGAGCGAGATGCCAGCAGTCGATGGTGTAGCCATATTGCGATGGTAAGCAGGTTAACGTCCAAAATTCTGCCACTTGTCTACATCGGCAACCCGCAGACTCACAAACCGTTCACGTGTTCTGCAGATGCTTGCGAACTAATTGTGTCGAGTGAGTTTTCCTACGTATGACTTGGCGTTGCCAACCTTAACCGCGTAGTACTTGATGTAATCCACCGACATTTTGCTGGTCTTCACCGACTCGGACAGAGCCCCTCCGAGAGTGCCACCCATAGCCAAGTTAAGAATCATGTAATGGTTTTGATTGAAGACCCACACGTGCGGTTCAACATCAGCTTTACTCAGCGTGTGATAGACCTCGCCATCAAAGAGCCACTGGATCTTGTTGGGAAGCCAAATGATTCCGTAGGTGTGATACTCAGACGACAACTTCTTCGTGTGATGAATTTTCTGGGTGATGCCAGCATCGCCGAAATAGCCCGGACCGTGAATCGTGCCAAGCAAGCTCTTTGGTTCCTGACCCACTGCCTCGAGAATGTCGATCTCGCCACACTGCGGCCAGCCTTCGCCCTTGAGCAGTCCATCGCCGAGCATCCAGAATGCTGACCAACTACCCAACTCAGTCGGGAGTTTGATGCGCGCCTCGATCATGCCGTACTTGAAACTCAACTTGTTAGCGGTCGTGATCTTGCCACTGACATAGGCCCAATTCGGGTTGTCTTCCCAACCGGCAGGACCATTCTTTGAGTTGACTTTGCGAGCAGTGATAACGAGGTTGCCGTCTTCGCTACCGTCTAAGGTAACGGCCTCATCTATATAGAACTCTTTCTCATTATTACCCCAGCCAGCGCCGGCACCAGAATCTGCACCATCGCCGTAATCCACGGTCCAGTTCGTCTTGCGGCGTGACTTGTTACCTGCGAGTTTGTCTGCGTGGTACTCGACAGTTGGAACGGGACCTTGAGCACCTTTGAACGTTTCAGACCACAGTAGTTTTTTGGTAATTTTCGGCGTGGACATAGAAAATTCATCTCCTTGGTGGCGGGCTCTCTGAAAGCCTAGAGGGGCTACACGCAATGTGAAAATGCTGGGCTAGGCTTTAACAACAATTACGCTCTCATCGCAGGTTTCGAGGGAATCACATCATGGTCAACTCAGGCTCGATAGCAACGTGGCCCGTTGGTATTCGACTATTTAATCGACCTGACTACACCCGAAAGTTTCTCGAATCGCTGAAGACCCAAACCGTCGCGATAGACCCAAAGCGAACAATCTGCTTCATTGATGGCTATCCAAAGTCAAGTGACTATTTCTTGAAAGTTCCTGACCGCACGCAAGAGGTCGCCGACATCGTCAAGGAGTATCTGCCTGAAGCGCGAGTGATTCGAGTTGAACGCAATGTCGGTCTGGCGAAAGCGCTCTACACGCTACAAGGCGAGGTATTCACACTTGAGCGCTCTGACTGGGGAATCTTCCTCGAGGATGACCTCGTGTTGGATGACACCTATATAGAAGTGCTTGAACACCTTATTGACCTAGCGGCAGTGAGCGAAAAGATCGTCAAAGTGGCCGCCTGCCAATTCCACATGGGCTATCAGAAACTTCCTCCAGCTCCTGAACGCAAAAACTTCTTCATAGGCCAAGGCACACAAGCCTTCGCTGAGAAGAAAACCTATTTTCAAGAACGTAGTTCTGTGACGACCAGCTACCTTGAAGCGCTCAACGGGTCGAGTTACCTGCACAAGAATCGAGAGCAGGTTTTTGCGGCCCTAGCGGCTCATGGAATCTTCAACTTTATGGGTAATAATGATGGCGCTCTTGATCAGATGATTGGCCTCTTTGGCAAGCTCCATGTCGTTGCAGGTAAGCAACTTTTACAAGATATCGGCATCCAAGGCGAAACCAGTTTCAGGTATCCAGAAATACAAATCCCACACGTAGAGGGTGCGAAACCGCTAGCAACCACGGCAGATGATCTCACATCTGCGCTTCCTGAACTTGAACGTGAATTCGCTTCCCTGCAGCGTCAATACTTCTCAGACATCTGGCAGGTCTACCGCCGCGCTGACAGTGTTCAGCACACCATTAGGTTCATCGCCCAGAGAACGCTGCAAAGAATCAAGGCACGATTCACTCGTTAGACACAAGGCTGCATGCGTCGTGGCTGCTGAACGTGAATTTTTTATCACCAACAGCGTGAAGGTATAGTTGCCTCATGAACCAACGCAGAGATGTCACCGGATTAGTTGGAATTGGCATCCTGTTACTCCTGGCCTCTGGCCTAGGTTTTTCACCCATATCCGATGGTTTTCTTGGCATTGATGTTCTCTTCGTAGCGGCAGGATTTCTCGCTACAAAGGAGATTCTCAGAGAGTTCCGAGCTAATGCCAAGCACAACCGAGGGTACGGCTGGGTCACTCTAGGTCCGTTCTACTTAAAGCGACTGCGCTACTTGATACCCAGCGCCCTCATAGCGGTAGTTTTAGTATGGCTGGCAGTAAGTTTCACCAATGACTCTCGTTACCTAAGCGGTGTGACATCAGATGCAATCTGGTCGGCGCTCATGCTCGCAAATGTGCATTTCATCCACCAAGGCGTGGACTTCATGGCGAACACTTCCCACAGTTCGCCTCTGCTTAATTTCTGGGCGATCTCCACTTATGTGCAAGTGGTATTGGTCTACCCGCTTCTCCTCGTAGCCGCTCTTGGCTTCAAAAACTACCGAATTCAGAACAAGCGAGTTGGGCATCGCAAGCGGGCGATCTACGCGCTCGCCGCCATTGCGATCATCACAACTCTGATTACCGTCGCTGAAAACGTCTTTGAACCCAAGACGGCTATGTTTACGTCGACGGCTCGCCTTGCCGACTTCGCCATTGGTGGCCTTTTTGCGGCGATTCGAATTAACGAGGTGACATTCGGTCGGGCACAACTGCTTCTGAGTCGTCTAGTCGCTTTGATTGTCATTGTTTTCTCGCCCTTCCTAGCGAAAACCCTTACCCAGAATTCATCACTTCTTGTCATTGCAATTGCTGCCGGCTTTGTTGCAGCTAGCCATTCAACACGAATTCCTGACTCATTTTCGATCGTCTTGGGTATGCAACCCCTGTATGGATTAGGTGTTATTTCCGGTCAAGTTCTCATTTGGTACTGGCCGATCCTGGTGCTCGCACACCGCTATGGATTCCATGTTGGGTACCAGGGTTCCGTTGGTAATCGGCTACTTCTGGGCGTTGTCATTATTTGCTTGGCAATCTTCAGTCATCTAGCAGCCTCGCGTCTCTTCGTGAAGGCTTCAATAGCCAGTTCGGATGATGCAGATACGTCGTTGCAAGATGCACTCGAGGATGAGGTGGACACTGAGGTCGAGGCTGAGATCGCAAAGGATGAAGCTATTTCCAAGACGGAACAGGCTCGTGCACGGACTGCCTACCAAAATCGGACGCGGGTGCTTGTGGCCGCGGTCCTAGGCACTGTTTGCCTTGCCTTAGTGTCAGCGCCTTCCATCATTGCTCCTCCCGAGAAGAATGGCACGTCGTCGAACACGGCAAACCCCTCCCCAGGAACTTCAACGGGTATCTTGTCCCCTCATGTGGTATTTCTCGGTGCCTCAATCACGTCGGGCTGCTGCACCAAGCACGTTCCCGGCTGGGCAATTCAAACATCCAACCAACTAAGTTGGACCATCACCAATCTTGCCAAGCGGGGCACCGGCTACTCGCACGGAAATTCATACGGTCCATGTTCCGACGGTTCGTGTCGAAGTATTCTCGCAATGGCAGTTCGGGCTGTGACGATGCACCCCGATGCTGTTGTCGTTTCGGGGGGTCGAAACGACTGTCAACTAGCCATCTCAGATCCGAGTCGAGTGCAGAGTGCGGTCAATCAAACCTTTGACTCACTTCGCTCTGGCCTACCGCATACGCCGATCATTGCAATGTCAGTGATCTACAACGAAAAGCGAACAATCCCTGAATGTTACTCGCGTCTCAACAGTTGGATCTCGGCGGCCGCAGCTCGAAACCATGTCGCATTTGTTCCCGGAGTGACTACCTGGCTCGCTGGACATCGCGATTACCTGAATAAGGATGATGTGCATCCAAACGATGCCGGCCACACTGAAATCGCTCGACGTTTTGTGCAGTGGTTCCAGGCTCACAATATTCGCGTTGAGGCGAGTATTCGTTAAGTTCTTTGCAGAGATTCATTGCGCCGCGACGGCATGAGATTTTCGGTATCTCTGCAACATTGGCCGCTCTAAGGCGAACCAACTAAGGCTTGCTATCCCGACACTGACCACGGCGATCGATGCACTGATTGAACTCCACCGAGAGAGGTTGGTCATTCCGTAGTACACGAAGGTTGGCACCCATTTCAACTGCACAATGGAAATGAGAAGCCAGTGCCAAATGTACAAACCAAATGAAATGCGTGCGACGTATCTCAAGAGCGTGTTATCAAGCAACCGCCACATGACTTTGCCCTGCGAAATTCCCGCAAGCGCCAGTGCAATCAACGCAGGAAACAATGGTGTGAGGTACGGCTGATGAGTAACGTCATCAGGCACGCCAGGATTGAGACGCATGAGCACGAGACCAAATGCCGCGAGTAACGCAATGAAGCCCACAGTATCCCCGACAGCGGTTGGCAAAGTCGCCCTCGAAGAACACCAACAAATGAAGAGTGATGCACATGAACCAAGCAAGAACTGGGTAAAGAAACTGTCTAGATTCCAGTAAGGAAACCACACCTTAGCTCCGCCAATGAGTCCGTACTGCCAGCCCTTTTCCTTGCTATCTGTCATGAGAAATGAAATGACACTTGGGTTCAGCAACTGGAGTCCAACTATCACACCAACGAGTGAAAGGGCAGCTCCTTTCACCGTGTGCACACACCGTCCGATGCCAATCATCACAAAGGGCAGCAGGACATAACACCAAACTTCAAGTCCGATGGACCATAGTGGAGTATCAACCTCACTCGGGAAAAAGGTTCGATAGTCAAAACTGTTCACAAAAAGGAAAGAAGCCGCTAAGCGAGACCAGTCAATGCCTTGACGAAGTAGCCACTGACCAACAAGCGCTGAGACACATAAGAGCAAGTAATAGCCTGGCAGGATTCGAGCAGCGCGATTTCCGCTGTACGACTTAAGCGAGGGCGCCGTGCCACCTTGAATGAGGTTGCGCCAGAAGGGCACAGACAGCAAGCATCCTGACAAGACGAAAAAGATACTTACCCCAACTTCTCCTCGCATCGCGCAGTAGTGCACCTTTTGAACCCATACCGGCAGCCCTGTCGCATCTGGATTGAGGCGCTGTGCAAGGTGATGGAACATGACCAAGAGACAGGCAATTGCACGAATTCCATCTGCGCCTCTGATACGAGACTCTGACTTGGTCATCACTAACCAACTTTCTGAACATGGCCAGTCAACTGGCTCAAAGTCCGTATTTTGCCGATGCTACCTGCATCTTGGGAAAACACACTGAGTTGGACTGATTTACGGATCCGATTGTTTTAGCAAAATCTGTTCCAAATCTAAGACAAGTCACAGCAACTACACAGAATTCACAAAATAGTATCGGAGTGCCACAGTGGCACACCTAAAAGGGAGATTCCTATGTCGAGCAAGAAATTGGCAATCAGCGCAGTGGTATCGCTGCTGATGGCTGGAACTGGAACAGCACGAGCAACCACACCAGCGCCGGTGCTGTGCAATGGATTAGTACCAACAATCACGTCTGGCGCTACCTCAATTTCCGGCACTAATGGAGACGACGTCATTCTGGTAACTGGTAATGCCTCATCGAAGCATTCCGTCGACGCAGGTGCTGGCAATGACACCGTATGCGGCTCAGCCGGCAAGGACACAATTAATGGTGGAGTCGGTAACGACACAATTCTTGGCAATGGTGCGACTGACGTACTTAATGGTGGCGCCGGAAATGATTCAGCCAGCGGTGGCGCCGGAAATGACTCGCTCATAGGTGATGATGGCCTCGACACCTTGAGTGGCGACGCTGGAAACGACTCACTCAGCGGCGGAAACGGTAACGATGCACTTAGTGGCGGAATTGGAAACGACACTTTGAATGGTGGCGCTGGAAACGACTCGCTTAGTGGCGGAGATGGTAACGACGCGCTCAATGGTGATGACGGTGACGATCAAATTTCAGGTGGTGCAGGTAACGACAACGAGCATGGCGGTTTGGGAACTGACTCACTATCTGGTGATGCAGGAAACGACAAACTCGCAGGCGATGATGGCGCAGACACATTGAATGGCGGAGATGGTGCCGACATCGAAGACGGTGGAACCGGCAACGACCTAGTGTCTGGTGGTGCTGGCGTTGACAAAATTCTCGGTGGCGATGGAACTGACACGCTCAACGGTGATGAAGGCAATGACGTCGAAGATGGCGGAGCAGGTAACGACACCTTGAACGGAAACCCCGGCGATGACACGTTGCACGGTGGAGCAGGCAATGACACGCTCAACGGTAACGATGGCAACGACCTTGAATACGGTGACGCTGGAGATGACAACATCAACGGTGGAATAGGCGATGACACACTCGACGGTGGCGATGGCAACGACAATGAGGACGGCAACGAGGGAACCGACCATTATGTTGGTGGCGCTGGAAGCGACATCAAGCATCTCGGTACCGGCGATCACGATGATGATGCCCATGATTCACACGACAGTTCACATCAAGACAGTCAAGATTCGGAGCATTCAGGTGGCCAGCAACAGGGTGGGGAAGACTCGCACCAGCAAGGTGGTCAGCAAAACGGTCAAGGACAAGACGACTAGCTTTCAAACGCAAAGAGCTTGAAAGGTTTAAGTTCACAGCTTCTTGGGAATTGTAACCCTGTAGCAAAAAAGTAAAGTGCCGGTAGCGACAATCGCACAATTGTTGCTACCGGCACTTTCTGCATACATTCTGTTTGAGGCTGTACATTCCTGCACTCCGAATCGCATAACGAATGGGCATCTTTCAAATGAACAGCAAAACCATTGTCACTCCCTCTAGAGATCTCTTGTATCCTGAAAGAAACTGACCAATATCGCGGGTTGCAAGGTAGATAGCAACCTCGTCGATGTTGATGTGATTGAGCATCGAGGCGTAAAAATGATGAAATCCAAAGTTCGCTTCGGCAAAGTTCTATCCCTAACTACGGTGGTTTTCTCTCTGCTTGTCGGCAACGCGGCAAGTAAGGCACAGGTGCTTTCGGTACCGGATGCACCAACTGGACTCACCACTACCCGTGGCAATTCACAAGCATTTATCAACTGGTCAGCACCCCTAAATGACGGTGGGAGCTCGATCACTAATTACGTCGTGACACTTAACTTCACTGGTGGAACCCTGAGTAGGACAGTTCAAGCTCCCAACACTTCCGTCACAGTCACCGGTCTGAAGAATGGTCGTCCTTACCAAGTGAAAGTTGTTGCTCAAAACAGCGTGGGCGTATCGGCATCAACCTCTAGTGATCTTGTCACACCATCGGCCGCTCCCGCTGCTGTGCCCTCCGCACCGATTATCGGTGTGATCAATACTTCTACGAGCAGAACTTTGAGTATTTCTTACAAACTGGGTGCGTCGAATGGTGCAACCATCACCGGGGTCCAATACTCCATTAATTCCGGTGCCACGTGGACGGCAAGTGACCAAAACCCACTGCTGCTAACCAACCTGACAAATGGCGCAAATTACACAATTCTCATCCGTGCAGTGAACCTCATTGGCCCAAGTAAAGCCGCGACTAAAGTGGCTAAGCCGATAGCATCTCGCAACGTCATTACCTTCAACACATTGGCCACGATGACGGTCAATAGTCCAGATGTGACTCCAACAGTTTCTGCTCTGGGTGGTGTCAACGTGCTCACGAGTCTCACTCCATTAACGTGTTCTGTCGTATCTGGAAAGATCCGCCCTATCGCTGTTGGCTTGTGCTCGATTCAGGCGGCGAATTCAGGCGATGCCACCTATGCAGCAGCACAACCAGTAACCCGCAAGGTGCTCATCGTGCACAGCGTGGCTTCACCGACACCGACACCGACACCGACACCTACGCCGACACCGACAATTCAAACCGGACCATGGACCATTAGATCAACGACATACTCAGTCGCTCAGAGTGGCGCGGCACAAACTTGGGTAGCGAACGGCTGGTATCACGCAGGTCTGGGCTGGAGTCGTGTCTATGTATATGCAGGTTCAACAACGGACCTTAGCTACCATGTGACCGATGGTCATGGAAATCCCGCTATCAATAAGTCCGTCACTTTCGTCATAGGCAAGACGTACTCCGATTCAAATGCCCACGTACACGTTGGCTCAACTTATTCAACTGGCAGTCAAGCAACCGTCACGCGGACAACAGATGCCCATGGCGACGTGACGTTCTCACTAGTAAGTGATGACTCAACGATTTCAAATACGATCTACACTCAGACCGCCGCGTACGTTGATAGTCCAACAGTGGACACAATGGACATGCTCGACGTCAACTTCGTGACTGCTCCGCCCACGCCCACCCCGTACCCAACCGGCACAGCACCCGCGGACTCGATTGCGTCTGCCACCATTCGCCTAGTTTCGCCAACCATCGACCAGTCGAATTCACTTGACGGCACAAATGATGCGGCGTCATGGGTAGCTTCTCATTGGTATGCGCCTGGTCTGCGCTACTTCACTCATGAAGCGTTCGTGGGTTCGACCATCTCATTGACTTACCACGCTGCAAATCAGGATGGATTGTCTATCGCCAATCACCCGATTTACCTGAGTGTTAACAAAATCTGCAGTGGATCGAATGCCTCATTCACTTCACCAGGTGTATCTGCTCCAATTGGGCCGTCAGTGAATTGCCTCAGTGCTGGTGGCACATTGTCTGGAACTACCGATGGCAGCGGGAATGTGACGTTTACGCTCACCAACACCAACACTGATTCGCAAACAGGTCACTTCACGGACATGTTCATTAACTACAACGCCGACACTCACCTGTACAGCCAAATCATGCCATTCATGTTTGGTCCAGCAACTTACACACAGAACACAAGCACTCAAACATGGACGCGCAATGCCGGAAAGTACGACGTCGAAGACATCACTAACTTCATCTGGTCAAAGCACCTACCTCCCTCACCCTCAGTGCCGACGTGTGCAGCTGGGTACTTGTGGTGTGCTGAATTCAATGACCCAGCTGGACCTTTGAGTAGCAGCCCAACATCTGGCTCACAATGGCTCGCGAACATCGGGACGGGTTGTCCGTTACTCTGCGGTGTCGCAGGTAACTCGCACACTGTTCACACAGATGGCGCAAACCAACTTGATGGCAATGGGCACTTGCTGATTACTGCAACCAAGCAAAGCGACTCAACCTGGGCCTGCGAGCCAGATGCTACGAAGACATGCCATGGCGAATGGACGACTGGTCGGATCTGGACTCGAAATCGAGTCGGCTTCAAGTACGGAAAAATTGAGGCACGCATTAAGGCTCCGTTAGGTGCAGGCACTCATCCAGCATTCTGGATGGTTGGGGCGGACATCCCGAATAACCCTTGGCCAGGTTCGGGCGAGATTGATATCATGGAAACAAATGGCGACATGCCATACACCAACTGGATGACCGCGCATGAGCCGCCGATTCCGTGCGCACCTTATTGCGCGGGTTGGCAACATGAGCAGAAGCCAGACAACAACACGATGACTTATTCTGCGCCGCTTTCCAGTGATTACCACACTTACGGAATCCTGTGGGAACCTGATCACATTCAATGGACTTTCGATGGCGTAGTGAAAGCTGAAGTTCGCAAGGGTGACTACAGTTGCCTGCAGTGCTGGTCATTCAATAAGGAGTACTACCTCTACTTGAACTTGTCGATGCTCGATGGATTCACTGGCCAAACCGATTCGGCCATGACATCAACAACCTTTGCTGTTGACTGGGTGCGCTACTCGACCTACAACGGTTATGGCACGTTAACAATGCACTAGAAGTTAGCGGCGCTCCCAGGCACCTGGAGCTTCGAGCAACTTATTGACGACTTTCGGTAGTTTTCCGTGTTGGATGTCGGCAAGTGTCACAACTTCTAGCACCGACCGCAGGGCCGCACGCGTGGCAACCCAGACATCTCGCAGGTGCTCAGCCGTGCCACTGTAATCAAGGTCCTCGGGTCGTTCGCCACGAACAGCCGCAATAGGGCCATCCAATGCTCGCATCACTTCTGCCACATGAATTTCACGGGGATCCATGGCCAAGCGATATCCGCCATCTGCCCCGCGCTGACTCACTAGAAATCCCGCATTTCTGAGTGTGGCCAAAATTCCCTCAAGAAACTTCGTCGGAATGCTCTGGGCTTGGGCAAGAGCCTCGGCTTTTGTGAGCTTGGCCTTATCTTGCTCAGCAGTGGCTGCCAGCTCAAGGAGCGCTCGCAGAGCGTAGTCAACTTTGGCAGATACATGCATAGTCAAATTATGCAGGAAGGTCTGCGCGCTCGAATGCGCTAGCCCCATTCTGCGGCGCTGCTAGTACGAATTCTCGGCATTTGGGACCATGACCAAAGATCTGCATACACTATCTTGTCTATCTGATTAGTATGTAATACGATTCTTTCGAGACCGAAAGGGAACCCACATGAACACGAACATCAGCAAGCGCTTTGCCGCAGTACTCGCACTGGCAGTAGCTGGCGCAGGCTTAGCGTCTACCTCAGCAACAGCAGCACCGAGCAAATTGCCGAAACTTGCGACCGCCAAAGTTCTCCGCATTGGTTACCTCACAAATGTGACGCATGCGACTGCTCTGGTTGGGATTCAGCGTGGTCTCATCAAATCTGTAGTTGGTAGTAGCGGCACACAGGTGCAATTTACGGCTTTCAACGCGGGTCCTGCGGAAGTTGAAGCGCTCAAGGGCGGATCTATCGACGCTGCATTCATGGGCGTCAGTCCAGCGGTTTCGGGTTACGTTTCAACTCATGGTTCGCTGCTGAGAATTGTGTCAGGAACAACAACCGGTGGTGCCCAGTTCATCACTAAGCCTTCAATCAAGACGGTGGCTGATCTTCGTGGCAAAACTTTTGCTAGCCCACAACTTGGCGGCACTCAAGATGTGGCACTGCGTTCCTACCTCGCCCATAAGGGTTACAAGACGAATGTCACAGGAGTGGGCGGCGATGTCACCATTGCGCCAACAGACAATGCAACGACCCTTGCCGCATTCAAGACCGGCAGCATCGATGGCGCTTGGGTCCCTGAACCATGGGCATCACGCCTAGTCCTTGAGGGTAACGGTCACGTCTTTGTTGACGAGAAGTCACTTTGGCATTCAGGAAACTTTGTGACTACACAGCTCGTCGTAGCAACGTCATATCTCAATAGTTACCCAGGCACTGTGCGATCACTCATCGGTTCTGAGTACGCAACTAACAAGTGGATTGCAGCAAATCAGCAAGCTGCCAAGGACGCCGTTCAGGCTCAACTTCTTACGGACACTGGCAAGAACCTCACAGATGCAGTCATCAATCGTGCATGGGGCAACATCACACCTACGCTTGACCCACTTGCAGCCAGCCTCGCAGTAAGTGTGAATCACGCGGTTGATGCCGGTCTGCTAACAAACATCGGAGCCCGTGGAGTGCAAGGTATCTATGACTTGCGTCTTCTCAATCAGCTCTTGAAGTCCAAAGGTCAAAAGACTTTCAGCACCGCAGGATTAGGACTCAAATAGGTCATGGCAACTAATTTGGAATCTGCAGCTGAAGCACAACCGATAAGTGCTTTGAGCATCAAAAACGTCACAAAGTCATACACTTCCACTGGGCCAGTGGTTCTTGAAAACATTAACTTAGATGTTCGCCCAGGCGAGTTCGTGACACTGCTTGGTGCTTCTGGTTGTGGCAAGTCAACTCTGCTGTCACTTATTGCTGGACTTGAATCACCTACAGATGGTGAAATCACCACGGTTGCTAAGCCTGCGCTGATGTTCCAAGAGCCTGCCTTGCTGCCTTGGTTGACGGCACAGCAGAACGTCGAGCTGGCCATGCGCTTTGGTGGCGTTAGCAAGGCGCAGCGTAAGACAAAGGCACAAGAATTGCTGTCACTTGTCCACCTAGATCGAGCGGTTAAACAGCGTCCTCACGAACTCTCGGGAGGCATGCGTCAACGCGTCGCCCTTGCCCGTGCGTTGGCGCAAGACAGTTCCATCCTGCTGATGGATGAGCCATTCGCGGCACTCGACGCCGTAACTCGAGACATCCTGCATGAGGAACTCATTCGCGTTTGGCAAGAAACTGGAGTGACGGTTGTCTTCGTGACACACAATGTTCGCGAAGCGGTTCGCCTTGGACAACGTGTCCTGCTCATGTCTTCGCGCCCAGGTCGAATTGCGCGTGAATGGCAGATTGATGCTCCGGAACCACGGCGCATTGAGGACGAGAACGTGTCACGACTAGCTGGCGAAATCACCGCTGAACTACGCAAGGAGATTCGTCGTCATGCCAACTAATAGTTCAGATGAGCTCTACTCGCTAGAAGCTGGGCTTGACGCTCTGCAGGTTGACCACAAGACCCACACCACGCGGTCTATCTGGGCCAAGGTTCTGCCTCCGATCATCGGCATCCTCGTTGTACTGGGCTTGTGGCAACTGGCTTTCATGAGTCACATCAAGCCCGACTGGGCTTTGCCGTCGCCGGCAATGGTCTGGACCACACTCAAGACACAATGGAGTCAGGGTGTGGTCTGGCCATCGGTAGCTAATAGTCTGCGTCGCGCACTCACTGGGTTCCTGATGTCAATCGCCATCGGAACGCCACTGGGTTTGGTTGTCGCACGCGTTCGACCGATTCGCACAGCCCTTGGCCCTGTCCTGTCTGGCCTCCAGCAACTGCCTTCGGTGGCTTGGGTCCCGGCAGCTGTGATTTGGTTTGGTCTCACCAACTCAGCTATCTACATGGTTGTCCTACTAGGTGCGATTCCGTCGATAGCGAACGGATTGATTTCGGCAGTCGATCAGATTCCGCCACTGTATCTGCGTGCAGGCAAGGTCATGGGAGCGAAGGGCTTTAACTCGATCCGCTTTATCTTGTTACCTGCTGCTCTCCCGGGCTACCTTTCCGGTCTTGAACAGGGTTGGGCATTTGCTTGGCGCTCGCTCATGGCTGCCGAGTTGATTGCTTGGTCACCTCAACTTGGCCTCGGTCTGGGTAAGTTGCTTGAGACCGGGCGGGACCTCGGTGACATGAGCATGGTCTTCAGTGCAATCTTTTTGATCTTGCTCGTCGGTATCGCGGTCGAGCGCTTAGGCTTTGCACCAATTCGAAAGAAGATCTTGCGTAATCGTGGCTTGCTAACTTAAAGCTTGCATCGAGGCTCTCGTCCCGTTGTTGTGAAAATCTGGCAGTTTGCTCACATGCACCTGCTACGGGTCAACTTTGAGTCACTATTGAATGAGCACTTGCATTCAGTAGTGGGGGAAGAATGACTAAAGATTTTGTCGGCAAAGTTGCTTTAGTTACCGGAGGCGGTTCTGGCATAGGTGAAGCCTGTGCCCTCACGCTCGCTCAGCACGGAGCAAGTGTCGTTGTGGTTGACCGAAACTTTGAACATGCACGACTTGTTGCCGGAGTGATCACCAATACTGGGGGCACTGCCTTAGCGTTAGCGGCTGACGTATCTGACGATGGGTCGGTAGCCATGGCAGTATCCGGAGCAGTGAAAGAATTTGGTGCCCTCCACATAGCCGTCAACAATGCAGGCATCGGTGGAGACATCGCGCCAACTCATGAACAATCTGTTGATGGCTGGCGCAAGGTGATGAATGTGAATCTTGATGGTGTCTTTTATTGCATGCGCCACGAAATTCCGGAGATGAAAAAGGTCGGCGGTGGTTCGATTATCAACATGTCGTCGATTTTGGGCGTAGCTGGATACGCAAATTCGTCTGCGTATGTGGCAGCAAAGCATGCAGTGGTGGGACTAACAAAGACAGCTGCCATCGAGTATGCCGCCGACAACATTCGAATCAATGCAGTAGGGCCGGGGTTCATTCACACTCCGCTACTTGGTGCCATGCCACCTGAAGCGCTCAGTGCTGTCGCAGCGCAACACCCTATGAACCGTCTAGGCGAAGCACAAGAGGTTGCAAACCTTGTTACATTCCTAGCCTCATCGGCTGCATCTTTCATTACAGGTAGTTACTATCCAGTTGATGGCGGCTACTTAGCTCGCTAGGAGGAAAACATGACTGAACAACAGACCTACAGTGTGGTTGGCCAACATGATGGATTTGAGTTACGCAGATATCCATCATGCGTTGTGGCTTCCATTGAGGTGAATAGCAGTTTTGAACGTGCTGGCAACACAGGATTTATGGCGCTAGTGAACTACATCACTGGCAACAACATTTCGCGCAGCAAGGTTGCGATGACAGCGCCGGTGATTCAAGAGAGTGGCATTGGGCTCTTGCAAGAGTATCCCGTACTCGAGGAGACCAGTGGCGACATGCATGTCATAAGTTTCGTTATGCCGAGTAGCTGGACCATCGATACGTTGCCTGACCCAACTGATCAGCGCATCGTGTTACGCCAAGTTCCTGTTGAACTAGTTGCTGTCGATAGGTTCACTGGCCGATGGACCAAAGCCACCTATCAAGAACGGCTAGAAGCTTTGCAGCGACAACTCAAGCGAGCCGGTTTTGAGGTAGCCGGAGTCGCACGCTTTGCCCGATTTGATCCGCCTTGGACTCCATGGTTTATGCGTCGTAATGAGATTCAGATTCCGGTCCGAGCACGTACGCTGTGAGTTGGCGAGACATCTGTGGCGCGGATGCTTTAGGTTCCGCAGGTCCGATGTAATCACGTGTGCCAATCTGGTGTGACTAGGGCAGCTAGTAATCAAAACGATTACGTGTCCGGGTCGAGCTACTCGGAAACTGGCTCCATCTGGGCGAGCAAATCACTCACACTAACGGTGGCAAACCGAGTTCCGCTGTCGCTGAATCCATACGGCAGGATGAGAAGTCCATTGTGAATGAGGCCGCCACAGGAATACACAACATTCGGCACATAGCCGTTCCGTTCCTCGGCTACTGGTGTCAACAAGGGCATCGGCAACATCGCACGAACGATTCGGGGATCTTCCAAATCCAGCAGCACAGCACCAAGCGTGTATTCACGCATCGGACCGGCTCCATGTGTAATGACCAACCAGCCTTCAGGTGTCTCCAGAGGCGAACCAGCATTGCCGATCTGGACCAATTCCCATGGTCTCAGTGCTTCCTGGAAAGTATGTGAATCGTTCCAGTGATATCCATCTTCAGAAGTCGTGATGGAGTTAGTCTCTCGATCCCATCGCGATAGTGCCATGTACTTGCCACCAACTTGGCGCGGGAAGAATGCAACACCTTTGTTTGCTACGGAGGGACCAGTTAGCTCCATCGATGTGAACCGTCGAAAGTCGTTGGTCTCGAGTACCCGCGAACACACTTGCTGTCCGTCAAAACCCGTATATGTGGCTCGGTAGCACTTCGATCCATCAGGCTCATGCATGAGCACCCAACGGGCATCCTCCATGCCGTGCCGTTCAGTGGCGACCGTCGGCCACAACACACGTTCAGTCAATTCAGTGGACGCATCAAAATCGACTTCATAGCTACTGCGAGTTATCTCACGGAGTCTTTCCAGAACAGCATCTGCGTTCAATCGACCCTCACGCATCACATGAATTTGAGCAAGACTAACCTCAAATTCTTCGAGCGAAAATTTGTCCGGCAGCATGCCCAGTACCAGCCCGAGATCTTCAGTATCGAGTCCAGCTTCAATCACAAGTTGCATGACGAACTTATTACGCAAAATGCCGTACCGCTTTGCCACAGTGGTCGCATGAACAGGCTCAAGATCAACAGTTACTTCACCAGTTGCTGAAATTATTCCAGTGCGAAAGACGATGCTCGAGATGTGTCCTTCACCCACCGCGCGCACGCTCATGATGTAGCGAAGTGAACCTGCTTCAACATCTGACTGATCAGGATGGATCACAATTGATGGGTTGAAATAGGCCGTAGCTTCGAAAGCATACTCTTGAGTCAGATACGCACCGATGAGTAACTTCCGATTCTCAGTCAACACCTGAGTTTCATCAACGAGGCCGGCGACAGCAGCAAAGTGCAACTCGAATTGTGCGATGAGATCCCGGTGCCGCGACTCAAAAGATGCAATGGTCCTCGCCAAAATTTCGTCAACTTGCTCTTCAGAGAGTTGTAAGCAGCGTTGAACTACACCATCAGCGCGAGAGGTTCCTCGAATAAGGTCCTCATCACCAGGCACAAAGATCCGGCACATGACTCTATTTGGGTTTGCTAGAAGTTCAACACTTGAGCGCTTTACCAATGGCATTAGATACCACCAAGATAAGAGCGTCGACGTTGCGCGACCGATAGATAGCACAGCGTTGACTCTGCACCTTGATTTTCATTCCGCCCAAATTCAGTTAGGCCATCAAAGCCAGCACCAGTTATTGGATCAAACATGGCTGTCTGTGAATCGTTATGGCCGGCAAACCAACCAGCGCCACGGTCTATGTAGGTGAGCCACTGAGGGTTTTGAGTCAATTCGAATGCAGTGGCACAAGCATCAACGAGTGCCGCGACTTCTATCGGCTGTTGATCGAATGAAGGTCTAGGCTGATCTAGTGTCCATCCGCTAGTGGGTGTCACAGAAAACTGAGTGCCTACCGACTCAATATCGACGAGCCACTTCAACAAGCTGGCCCCTTCCATCACCAATTCGGGGCGTTTCAGAAAATGGCCAGCGAACATCAAGACCTCTGGGATGGCTCCATTGGAATAGGTCAACCGACTTTCTGGCCATGGCCACTTCGGATCGGAAGTGGGCCTGATTAAGTCAATGCAGTCTTCAAGAATTTTCTGTGCTGGTCGGTGTTGGGGAATACGGCGCAAGACTTCAGCTGCACCCAAGCTGGCATAGACCATGGAGCGGACGTACTGTGTGCGGTGCACTGAAGAAAGAGTGAAACGTTCAAGTGCAACGTCTGCAAGATAGGCATTCGAACTGCGGTTTACCACGGAGCCAAAAGCCCAAAGCGCTCTACCCCAATGGTCCGCAATCTCAGGTTTGTTACTCCAATTGCCTTCGGTATCGCAGCGGTTGATGATGCGACCATCGGACATTTGTGCAGCCGAAATAAATCTGAAGTAGGTATCTCTAAGTCCGAACACTTTTGGACTCCACTTTTGGCTGCGTTCTAAGACGATGAGTGCTCTTGCGACATCGTCTACACAATATCCATGCTCTCGACGTGGAATATTGAAATTGGCGTGTTCAAAGAGCCCTTGATTGTCCGACATTGCGATGAGGTGTCGGAAGTTCACTGTCATGTTCAACACAGAAATCAGCCCACAGCACGAGATGAAGAAGCGCTACTTGCCATTCGTGGTCTGTCGAGTTTGTCCAACAAACTCAAGTAGTCGCTACCGACACTCGTCCATAGAAGTGAATGTACCTTGGCTGCTGCTCTCTTTCGCAACGACTGTGCGTACTTCACGTCGACCAGAATCTTGCGCATGGCCGCAGCCATATCCGCTGCATCACCCTGGTTCACGAGTTCGCCACTGCCATCACCAAGCATCTCCAACGCATGCGGAAATTTTGTAGCGACCACAGGCTTGCCGGCGACGACAGCTTCAACTAGGACACCAGAAGTCACTTGATCCCTTGAGTCATATGGCAAGAGAACAATGTCCGCGGCCTGAATGAGAGTTCGCAGGGACTGTGCATCCAGGTATTTGTCGACAAAAACGACATCGTCACTTAGTCCATAACTTGTGGCTATCGACTGCAACGAATTCCGGTACCGCTCGCCTTCATTGAGTAGTACCTTGGGGTGCGTCTGTCCAGCAACAACGTAACGGGGGCGCGGACTCAAGTCAGCAAGCTGCGCAAGTGCTTCGATACCCCATTCAATGCCTTTACCTTCACTTATCAAGCCCCATGTCAAAATCGTTGGCCTCAACGAACGCTTCATCCCGGTTGATTGTGTGCGCAAGTCTGCAGAGCCATGAGGTATGACTTGGATACGCTCTGGATGCACATCGTAGCCCGCTAGTAGATAGGCCTTGGCCGTCTGCGTCATAGTCACTAGGACGTCAGAAGCATCAATGATCCCTTGCATCACGAGCTTCTGGTTCCTCGTCGGATTTGGCAGGACAGTGTGCAAGATGACCACTTTCGGAACCCTAATCTTGTCTAAGAGGCCGAGAATCTCATCGCCATCTGGGCCGCCATAAATTCCATATTCGTGTTGTACAAGCACTGCGTCGTAGTGATTGATTACGTTTGCAGTGATGCCTGGAGCTTGGCCAGCGATGTGTTGATGCACGACAGCCACACTGGGACGCGGCTCCTGATCCTCCACTAACCGCACGACATTTACCTGTGCATTCAACAGAACGAGAGCATTAACAAGTGACTGAGAGAAACTTGCGATTCCGCATTGAGTTGGGGGGTAGGTGCCGAGTACAGCAATTCGTGGCTTCATACTTGCCTCCAGGGAAGTTGACGATTAACTGTTTTCAGTAGAGCACGGAAGAACAGTTCTTACTTCCAAAGCATGAAATCGCAAGGTAATTCACAACATTGTCACGAATCAGTTAGGTAGCTCAAGCAAGAAAAGTCGGCATGAGGCACTCGTGAACTTACACGGTACATAACGAAATAGTGATGCTAAATGACATCACTTACCCATCAAATCAAAGTGGTAAGACGATGCGGAGCCGGCGTTAGCTCGACAGTTGGGCAATGTCTAAGAGTTCACCATTGATAGGTGTATCGGTTGGGCAACTTTGGTTCAATTGAGCAATCTCTTCAGAGCTCAACGAGATCTTGGTTCCCTCCAGTGAATCAAGAATGGAACTAGCCTTGGATGCTCCTGGAATGGGAATTGATGTTGGGAATTCAGCGAGGTGCCAAGCAATAGCCAGGGCATAAGCAGACACACCTTTTTGTTCGGCCATCGATGCAAATGCGCCAATCTCTCCTGATGCGAGGCGTTTAAAGTTACCGCCGCCGCCCAAAGGAGACCATGGCAAAAACGCGATGCCAAATTCGTTGCAAATCTCGATCACATCAGCCCAATGCTGATAGTTCGGACTAAATTCATTCTGTACTGAAACGATGCCACCTTGATCTGGTGTACCGCCTGCTTTTATGGCATGGCGTAACATCTGAGCGTTTACGTTACTCAAGCCGATCTCGGCAACGTAACCATGTTCTTTCAGAGTCATCACATTGTCGAATTGCTCTTCGTATGAAAGTGAAGGGTCGGTTCGATGATGCTGCCACAAGGGAATTTTAGAAAGCCCCATCTTTGAGGCCGACGCTTCGACCGCGCGATAGAGGTAGTGCTTGGATGCATTCCTACCGCCACGTCCAAACATTGTGCCATTGTCTTCACGGGTGATTCCCGCCTTCGTTGCCAACACAACTTTTGCTTTTTGTTCAGGTGTCCCATTCCACGTGCTGAATGCTTTGCCAACCAAAATTTCGTTATGACCCATGGTGTTCCACGTAGGAGCATAAATGTCCGCAGTGTCCAAGAGTGTGATTCCAGCATCCAATGCCGCGTGAATGACGCTGATCGCGCGGTCAGGGTCGTTAATCAGATTGGGATCTCGATCGTGCGGGAATGACAAGGGCATGCAGCCCATCCCGATCGCTGAGACTGTGTAGGGACCAAGCTTGCGTTGAGCGACCATAAAGACAGGTTACCTATTTATCTCTGAGCTGCAGACTTATGGGTAAGAGAAATTCAACAATCGAGAAATACGGTCTATTTCAGAGATCACAGTCTTGAAAACTGCTGAATCATCTACTCAAGAACAGATTGCGGGATTCACCAGACTGCGAAAGCCAAAATTCCCTGATATCTCCGACAGCCAAATTGGTCTCACTATCAATAGTCCATCCCAACATCAGAAAGCTTTCCAGGGCGGGCATGAGAGCATCCACATCGACTATCTTGATTTCAGGTATCGCCCAAACCTCGATAACTGCTCTTTGCACTTTCTCCCACATGGCAGTTGGTATCTTTGACAAAATGCTGGCATCTAAGCCTTGAGTGTCACACTTGAGAACGAGGTGGTCATATTGACTCAAGTTATTCACAAAGTACTCATGAGTGCTTACCAAAGTGATATCTGTAACCTCATGCTGTGCGTCAGCAAGGGCTGCTTGGAATACTGAAGAATTCCCCTTGTTGCTGAGGTCGGTAAAGAGTTGGGCTGAACTGTTCACATCACTCAAACCAACTTGCTCAATTTGAATGTGATGACTCTTCGTGTAGGGCCCCAAATTGAATTCAATAGCATCTGTGTGCTTCTTGAGCGGCTCGAACAACACAACATCGCAAACTGTATCGGCAAATTTCAAGGTCTGACGAGTGATCAATCCACTATTGGCGCCAATATCTATGAGTACAGTTTTACTGTCCTGATCCGAGAGTACGGCCTGAATTCCGTGGGCAAGGAAAAGGCTTTCCTCCGGCTCCCAAAAACCGTAACGAACGACATCCTTAAAAATAATGCCATCCTCAGGCACCTGAATAAGGTCGCTCTTGGAGCCAAGTGGTCCAGTGCGATTGAGTCTGATGAGTGCGTTACCGCTGGTAGCTAGCCCCACTGGAGAGCCACCCGAAATTCGCAAGCGTGGGCCATAGATGAAGAGAAACTTTGACCAGGTTCGCTTTGGGAAGGTCACCAATGGAAGTGGTGAAGGTATTGGATTGTTCTTTCGCATTACCTGCTTGATCGCACGAGTGAATTCAGAGAGGCGGGCTGGCACATAAGTATCCTAGCCGAGAACAATGTTGCTAAGACTAATTGCATTGTGGCGGGCAACACTAAAAAGTGGGTCGTGAGCGGGCGTTTTACCTAGCCGCTCCTAAGGTTCCGGTTCTCCATGGCCCACAAGGACCAAGTGTGCCTTGAGCGACCATCTACCTATCCTGAGTGCCCATCCACTCAAACTTCAAGATATCAATCGCTAAAATCAGGCTCTATGACGCGCCTAGAGAAAATGCTTCAAGAGGATTTCGAAATTTGGAATGCACGAGTCTGGGTTCAGTATCGTGCCGAGCTTATCCAGGCGGGCATGACTGAAGCGGCAGCTGATGAGAATGTTGCTCAGAACATTGCACTAACAATGCCCGAGGGTAAGCCGGCTGAAGGTAACTACGTGTTCACGGTCTTGCACGAAGATGCAAAAGTCGGAGTGGTCTGGCTCGCGGACCATGCGGGCGAGTGGTTCATTTACGACATTGAAATCCATGAAGATTTGCGCGGTCAAGGATTAGGCAGAGCCACACTGCGTGCCATTGAAGAATACGTTCGCTCGCAAGGTGGCTCGTCGGTCAGTCTCTCAGTGTTTGGATTCAACAAAGTTGCTCAGAACTTATACCTATCCGAAGGTTATGAAACCGTCCGTTGGTCCATGACCAAAAAGCTGCTGTGATGAGCGTATGCAGAATACGCGTGGCTTAAGTCAGTGGGCTCAATGCGCACTTTATGAGCGGAGCTGAGAACACAGGCGCTCGATAGCCTCTGATTGTTCAAAGCCTTCAGTCGTGTACTCTAGTGCACTTGCCCAAGTGTCAGTGTTAACCAAAGCCATCAACTCGAAGCCCGGCCCGCTACCGCCATGGCCGACAAATAATGGATCTGTGTCCCCGAGGCCAGCATCAACCATGAAACCAAAGGTGTAAGCCGGATTCACAAAGCCTGTATCCTCAGCATCGACGAGAACCAGTCCCGTTCGTAGCCCTAAGGTGGAAGCACGGTACTCAGCCAGCTTTGCCAGTGCTGGAGCAATCGCATCGGGTGGACTTAAGAATGTTCCAGAGTAAACCCAATCAGGGTCGTAGCCAGGGACTACATCGTTGGTTTCTAGCCAGGGTGAGAATTGAGTTGCACCGATTGGTTTGAAGACAAATTGCTCGAGTGCGTCAAAATAGGGCAAAGCAGTTTCGTGTTCGACGAGCATAACTAATAGCAAGTAGCCCAAGTTCGAGTACGAAAATCCGCTCTTGTCGTGCGGTAGATCCAAACACTTCCTCAGAAGCTCGTCGGTAGGCCAAGCCGGCAATCTTGCTTCTACTGAGGACTCGTAGTCAGGTAGCTCACCATAAGATCCCAAGCCTGACGTGTGGTTGAGCAGCTGATCGATTCTTCGATCGCCATAGACCGGGGCTAATTCAGGGAGAAATTTCCCAATGGCCTCTTCAACGGGCAGACCTAATTCCAAGACGGCTTGAGCTAGGAATGGCTTAGCAATCGAATACACCGGAATCATGAATTTACACTCGAGCGACCGCTTGCAAACCTCTCTAGCGTGCGAGGATCTGACGGCATCACACTATGAATTCTTGACACGCTCAGAAGCCTAATAGATGCAAGCAACACTCAAGGAAACTTGCAGTCTGAAATACTTTGCTGAGTTGCGGCGTAGACGCTGCTACATGACTTTGGAGTACTCGGGTAAGAGCACCCCTTGAAAAGAGTTTTAGAACAGGACCACTGATGCAGATAGCAAACCTAGCAAGAGCGCGGTATGAGATTTTTTGCAAACAGAATCCAGAATTTCGAGGACTAACTACGGCCCACGACTTTGATGCGAATGACGGTAACGCGAACCTTGGCGTGACAATCGTGCAGGACGAACAAATCACAGCACAAGCAGTCATCACTAAGAAATCTGAGAGTACCTGGGGTGCTAATGCGTGGCTGCAGTTTGGTAACTACAAATACGTGAATCAAACCGCTTTGAAGGCGCTCTTCACCAAAGTCGCGCAATCAGAGTATGACCAAGGTATCGACAACTTCTACATTGAAGTCGATGCGCATGATCGCGAAACCATCTCGACATGGTTTGAACTTGGTTTTGGACTTCAACACATCAGCGGGATTCTTCGAAACAAGACGCTCCATGAAAATTCCTCTCGATTTGTGTCACGAGCGCTCACTATCGAAGACCTCGGACAGGCCGCACTTCTCGAACAAGAACTTAATCTCCACCAGATGAAGAGTCCTGTTTTTTCTAAAGTTGAACCGCAGAAATCTGAGGAGATTGTTGCGGACTGGACGGAAGATTTAGCAAAGGATGAGTTTGTTACGCGGGTCATCGAAGTTGACAAGAAGATTGTGGGCTTTGCGTATGGGTGCTCAACGCAGAAGTCTGGGCTGCACTCTGGCCTCCTGCGACCACCCAATTCTGCGACTCTGGCCTTCTGTGCGGTGCTGCCTCAATATCGGGGACAGGGAATGGCTCGCTCTCTGACATCTGCAGTAATCAATGAACTTTTGAGTCGGGGCTTTGAGCACGTAGTTACAGACTGGAGAGGAACTAATCAACTATCGTCTAGGACCTGGCCCGCATTGGGATTTGAGCCAACCATCTACCGACTGCACAGAGCAATTTGAAGTATCAAATAGCGGTGTTAGTCACGAAATCGACGGTAACTCTTTAACGAAAGAAGCACTGCAATGGCAGTCATAATGTAGAAATCATATGAGAGATGAGGCAATGTGGTTGAAGTGATTTCGTTGCAAGAGGCACGCGTGCTTGCTCTTGCCGGTCAGGGCCTACATCAGGACACCTCTCCCATCTCGGTTCTCGAAACTATTGACAGAATGGGTGTCCTCCAGATTGACAGCGTCAATGTGTTTGAGCGTGCACATTACATGCCACTGTTTTCGCGCTTAGGTGCCTATGACAAAGCAGAGCTCGACCAATTGCATGGTGGGAAGAATCCAACCTTGATCGAATATTGGGCGCATGAGGCGTCCTTCATTCGGACTGAGCACTACCCGCTATTTGGTTTCCGCCAAGAGTACAACCAGCGTGGCAACCGGGCCAGATACGACAAGTGGCTGATTGACAACAATGAGTTTGTGAAGTGGATTAAGCGCGAACTGGAAACACGAGGGCCGCTCTCCAGTTCAGACTTTGAGCATGAACGTGCAATACGCAAAGGCTCATGGTGGGGTTGGAGTGATGTGAAACGAGCCCTTGAGTCCATGTTCATGTACGGCGATGTGGTCAGTGGTGGGCGTGCAAATTTTGCCAGACTCTATGCACTTCCAGAGCAAGTTCTACCTAAGACGGTTTTGTCCAAGCAGATTGACTCAGTTCGAGCACGCAAGCAACTCCTTATGACAGCAGCAAGAGCACATGGCGTTGGCACCGTGAAGGACCTTGCCGATTACTTCAGAATGACGACGCCCCTAACCAAGAACCTGCTTGCGGAATTAGTCGAGGAAGGAAAGCTTCTTGAGCTTCGGGTTGATAGTTGGAAGGAAACTGCCTACGCAGTCAAAGGAACTGATTTTTCTCTCACAAACACCTCAGAGCGAACGACACTCTTGAGCCCATTCGATCCCCTCGTGTGGTTTAGGCCGCGCACCGAACGGCTTTGGAACTTCCACTACCGCATCGAGATTTACACGCCTGAACCTAAGCGGATTTTTGGTTACTACACATTGCCAGTTCTTTGGAAAGGCAATCTGGTTGGTCGTATCGACCTGAAGAATGATCGCCATAGCAAGACCTTTCTTGTGCAGTCGGCGTGGCATGAGGAGAGTCTGCGACCTAAAGAGGTGACGGCCCTGGCGAGGGATTTGGCGGCTCATCTTCGGCAGGTAGCGCTGTGGCAAGGGTGCGAGTCCATTGTGGTCAAGCCGAGGGGCAACTTGTCATCAGCCTTGCTGAAGCACGGAAAACTTAACGACTGAACACGGTGTTACTCAATGTAGACGCCGCACAATTGGATGAAGGTCGTGCAAGAACTGAAACTGGTGAACTGCTGTCGAGTAAGTGCTAGCCGAGAACTTACCAACAAAACGGGTGGATTCTGAACCCTTAGGTTCAAAACCCACCCGTGTCATACTGTTCGCAATCTCGGCCAAACTAAGCCCCGAGAGACTTAGCCACTTGGCTCGGTGGAAAGACTGGAGCTCAACTTAGTGAGCGCCACCTTCTGCTACACCAGTGTTAGCGAAAGTCTTGTTTGTGATCTGCCAGCGACCATCAAGAATTGATAGCGTGAAGTAGTTAGTGAATGAGTAAACTCCCCAGAAACCCTGTTCTTTCACTGTAGCAACTGCCGCAGTTCCATCGATCTGAATATCGATAATCTCTGCAACAAGGTTTCCGCCGTCGCCGGGCTGTGACACCATAAGGTCAACAAAGCCCTGCTTGTCTACGTCGTAGTCAGTTCCACCCATGGTTCCAAACCACCGAGCGCTTGCGTGGAAAGCTTCGTTTAGCTTGTCAGCGTCACCCTTGCCAGCTCCATCAATGTACAGGTTGATGAGGCGTTCGATTTCTATTCTGTCTTCGGACATATCCGGATCCATTTCTGCTTCTAGGGACTCAAAGAGTTGAGTCATGTCACACGCTACACATGCTACATAGTTTGCGTAAGGGCAACGCAAATGAATTTGAGGTGAATTACTGGTCAGACAGACCTGCAATGGAAATCGGCTGAGTTGTTGTACTTCAGGGTCAAGGAAGTTCTTGCTAGTCCACAGCATTCCACTTGCTTAATAAAGCGTTCATGGAGGCCGGGCGGGTCGTACTGGCGCGCTCGGCAGGATTCGAACCTGCAACCTTCTGATCCGTAGTCAGATGCTCTATCCGTTGAGCTACGAACGCTTGCCCAAGTTACTGGGCCAGAGTCATACTCTAGCCGAAAGTTCGTCAGAACGAAAAATGCGATGAAAGTGCTATCCCGCGGTGATGGAATCCATTGAACTATGAATAGGCAAAACAGTATCAAGACCTGTGATGCCAAGGACTTTCAGCACACGCTCGTTTGTCACAATGAGATCCAAACGAATTTCTTGCTCTCGGCTACGCTTCAGCGCGCGAACGAGTACGCCCAAACCTGTGGAATCCATAAAGGTCACATCAGACAAGTCAACGATTAGGTGGCTAGGCGCTTGAGCCATTGCAGTGACTAACTGTTCATCGAGTTCCGGTGCATTGGCCAAATCCACTTCGCCAGCAACGTGCACGACGATGCGCTCATCCACTGTGTCGACAGACATTTCCACGAGGAACTCCTTCTCTGTAATAACTAAACCTAGCGGAAAGTATGTCTAGGTGGGCACATGTCGCTGACAACAGGCACAATCGTTAGGTGACCCAAATGTGGAATGACTTACTACGTCAACGCTTTGGTGATGACCTGCATTTGCGCACTATTGCCGCGCGCCAAGGCCATAAAGTTCCACTACCTGCGGACCTGCATGAACAAGTAAGAGAACGACTAAACGAGCTGGGAATTGATGAACTATGGCAACATCAAGCCATAGCGCTCGAACACTTCGGTCTTGGTCACCATGTAATTGTCTCAACAGGAACAGCAAGTGGTAAGTCCCTGTGTTATCAACTTCCCGTAATCAATCAAGCTTTTACAAACCCGTCGGGTAAGGCTCTGTACATCGCGCCCACCAAAGCACTGGGTCATGATCAAAGTCGTAGTTTGTTGGAATGGAATTTTCGGGAACTTCAAGTTGCGACCATGGATGGCGACACCGATTCTGTTGAACGGCGCTTTGCGCGAGATCACGCCAATGTGGTGATTACTAATCCTGACATGCTGCACTTTGGCATTCTTGGCCAGCATGAGGCGTGGTCTAAATTCATGCGCAATTTGACCATCATTGCTGTCGATGAATGCCACATCTACCGGGGTGTCTTTGGTGCACAAGTCAGCAATGTCCTGAAGCGCCTTCTACGCCTGGCGCGCATGTATGGGGCTACTCCGCAAATAGTCATGGCGTCTGCAACTGTGGCCCAGCCAGCAGTCCACGCCCAAATGTTGACGGGTCAAGAATTTAGCGAAGTTACGCAGGACACTTCTGCACGGGGTGAACTTTCACTCGGTTTGACCCTGCCGCAAGTCACGCTTGGCACGACGATTGACGGTGAACCATTGCGGAGATCTGCGGTCGCTGAGGCGAGTGAGGCTCTCACTGATCTTGTTCAAGAAAAGCAACGTACATTAGTGTTTGTTCGTTCCCGTAAAGCCGCAGAAACAGTAGCTTCCATTGCACGTGACCGGCTGACCGAACACACACCTGAACTTGTTAATTTGGTGTCGTCATATCGAGCGGGCTATCTGCCGCAAGAGCGACGAGAGATTGAGAAACGACTACGTGAAGGTAGCCTTCTAGGCGCTGCCACAACGACTGCGCTCGAACTAGGCGTCGACATTTCTGGTCTTGACGCTGTCATCCTCACCGGCTGGCCGGGGACTCGGTCGAGTTTCTGGCAGCAAGTCGGGCGTGCGGGGAGAGACGGGCACGCGGCAAGAGCGCTTTTGATTTCAACCGACAATCCACTCGACCAATACTTAGTGAAGCACCCCGAAATGATCTTTGACAATCCCGTTGAAGCGTCAGTGTGCAACCCTTCAACTCCATCAGTACTTGGTCCACATCTACTGTCTGCTGCAGCCGAACTCCACTTAAGTGAATCGGACCTTGCGCTCTTTGGCGACATCAAACACGTGCAGGATTTGATAAACGAACTGTGTGCCGAAGGTCAGCTCAAAAAGCGTCCGCTTGGTTGGTATTGGAACGGACATGGACGTGCACACTCAGCTGTGGACCTGCGTGCATCTGGTGGCGCTCCTTACACCATTGTCGAAATCGGGACTGGGCGAATTGTCGGCACGATTGATGCCGCTGGAGCTTTCTTGCAGGTGCATGCTGGTGCTATCTACATCCATCTCGGCGAAACCTACTTCGTTGATTCACTCGACATCGATCAGCGTCTTGCCTTTGTACGAGCCATCGACGTGGACTACTCAACCTACGCTCAGGACATCAAATCGGTTGCCTTAGTTGAGCAGCAAGAACTTAAACAATGGGGACCCTTCGAGATTTCGAAAGGTCTTGTGGATGTCACCGAGCGCGTTATCGGATTCCAACGACGCCGGCTCCTCACGGGTCAGGTACTCGGAAATGAGCCTCTGGATTTGCCCGAGCACACTTTACGCACTCAGGCAATGTGGTGGACAGTGCCAAAAGAGACGCTCTTAGCACTTGAGATTGGTGATGTGGCTGGCGCTGCACATGCAGCAGAGCACGCAGCCATTGGTCTCTTACCCCTGTTTAGCGTGTGTGACCGCTGGGACATTGGCGGTGTTTCTACTGCTGAACATCCCGATACCGGTGTTTGTACGATCATCATCTACGACGGCCAGTCAGGCGGTGCTGGATTTGCTCATCATGGTTTCGATGTAGCGGAGCAGTGGCTGCAAGCAACCCACGATGTCATTGCTGAATGCGAATGTACCCACGGTTGCCCAGGCTGTGTGCAGTCACCAAAGTGTGGCAGCAACAACACGCCATTGGATAAGCATTCAGCTCTGCGACTGCTTTCTGCGATGCTCGTGCACTCCAGTAACTGACCGTAGGCGGCTAGTCGTGGACCTTCTTGGTGGCTGGGTATCAAAAGCCTGCTTTAGCGGTTGCTCGTATCACTGGCAGGAACTTTTTCAGTACTAAGGTTTCAGTCGGTTGATCCACAACTACATAAACACTGTCGGCATTCACTTCACACTGTTCAAGTTCAGACGCATTCAACTCAGCGATCAAACGAGCCTTTGCGCAGGCTGCGTCAGAAGCGCCGAGCAAGTGCTGGGCTCCGGCTAACGCCGACAGGTCTGCGGCAGTTTCGGTTTTACGAATTTGCGAAGTTACTTGAGCAAAACCGGCGCAAACGCACAGGACGCTGAGCAAACCAAGGCTGATACACAGCACTAACAAACTCACACCGCCACTTGCATCGCTTGGCGCCATTCGGGGCATTTCGGATTTTGCTGGTGCTGAGCTCAAGGCTGCAAACGACCTACGACACATTAGCCACATCCTCAATTGCCGCTGTTGCTGACGAGTGAATTGTCCATCTAAATGGAAAGCGTGGAATGGGAGAGCGCACCGGAACCTCAAGGTTGACCCGAACCATGCTCTCATCATGAAAGACCTCCACGTATGCCTGCGCGGGCAAACTATTGGAGAATTCGGCTGGCAAGGTTTGACCACGAGCCAGAATCCGGGCAGCACTCGTAGCTGAACTGGTGAGACGAATATCCAGGACGGCGAGACTTAAACTCCACAAGCAAATAGTTGTCATCATCACGAGCAAAGGAATGGCGATGGCTAGCTCTACCGTGGCATAGCCTTCATGATCACGAAACCGAGTTGGGAGCCGTGCGGCTCCCAACTTTGGCATCAATAACCTGCTCACTAGTTAAAAAGAAATTCGAAGGCGCGCTTAATGATGCTGATAATCAGTTGCTCAATCGGCGTGCTAGTCAGAATCTTGAGGAGCACTCCGCCAAGGCCAGCCGCAGCACAAGTGCCAACGGCATATTCAGCAGTAGTCATACCTTCATGGGAACGCAAACGAGTCAAGAGCGCATTCATATGCATGGTCCTTTCTAGAGTTCGGAAGTGATGGTCACATCCGTTGCAGGCAACTTTGGTCCAGATCACGACGAACTCCTACCGAGTTCGCTGCAGTGTGCATCTATGCAGAATGTGAATTACCAATGCAACTGTGAAAGGTACTGGGCAATCAGTGGCACGACAGTCAACAGGATGAACGCTGGGAGGAAGCACAGTCCTAGTGGAAGAACACATTTGACTGCTACCGCACGAATACGCGTGGTCACTTCACTATGCGCCTCGTCCCGAAGATAAGTCAGAAGAGCATCGAGTGCTTCAAGAGCTGGCGCACCCGAATAGATTGATGCACTGAGAATGCGTGAGGCGGCAAGCCACTTGCTATCTAAACGTTCTAACTCGGCAAGAGCGGTCGGGAGATCCTGTCCGAGTTCATGCAATGTGACAACTTGCAGAAGTTGCTGATGAGCTCTCGACGATTGACTCTTACCTGTGTAAGTGAGGCTTTCAGGAATCGTCAGTCCCGCGGATAAACACAGGCATAGGCACTCAACAGCAGTTGCTAAATCTGTGGCAGAGATCGCCGTATGTCTCCGGTGTTCGAGTTCCTGCAAGTGCGGGACCACTTTGTACAGAGTCACCCAGATCGCCAATGCCATGCTGATTCCTAAGCCTGATGGAAAGAGCGCTAGCGGCAACACGACTAGGGCCGCATTACGCAGTCGATGTTTCATCATGAGCCCATCGCTTTGTGCATGAGGAGTTGAATCCATTTCCACCCAGCCACTTCAAGAGCTATGCCGATGAGGCAGCACAGGATGCCCAGAGGTGAGTGAGAAAACCAGGTCAGTGGATTGAGACCCAGACTCAAACTCATCGCACAACCAAAGAGTGGAAGTGCAGCTAAGACGATTGCAGTAGCCTTCACGCTGGCTGTTTCCTGAGTTAAGGTCCGCTGACGACTCTGCTCATTGCGCAGCGACATGATGAGTCTCATCAGAGGCTGAGCCAAAGGTGCACCAGTGCGATGTGAAACTTCATAAAGCAAGCTGATGTTGATGAAGATCGGCAACCCATTACCTTTTGCATCCTGTCTGAGTGCCTCTGCTACATCGGAGCGCTCAGTCAGTGCGGCCCGAGTAGCACTGGAGACAGTTGGACTCAGCAACACGCACGTTTGAGCGAGAGCCTCATCGAGGACGATTCCTGCAAGCATGGCGCTGTGCAATGCCCAGAGGAATTGTTCAACCGGCTCAGCTGGCGTTTTGGAAAATACTTTGACTAGTCGACCAGTTTGAGATTGCAGTCGAGTGGTCGCTGAGTCAAACCGAACGATAGGCAGCGGCCCCCAAGCAAGATAGACAGCGCAGACTGTCAACACCATCGCGAGACTCACGAAGGAGCCCCTCTGTCCAGAAGATTCTGTAGATGATCAAAACCTGGCTCGAACTCCTGGTCTGTCACCAGATCTAGTGCCGGGGCGACAACTGTCATGCCAGCACTATTCAGAGACAGGACATGCAATGCGCGAGCTTGACGCTTGCCAGTGACAGAACGGCCCAACTCAACAATGACATCTATGCCGCCAGCAACTTGGGCGTGAGTGGCATGACTCGGCAAGTTAGCCATGAATCCAAGAGTCTCAAACCTGATGGGAACTGACTGAGCAGAATTGGCGTGAATGGTGACCGCCCCACCTTCATGCCCAGTGTTGAATGCTGCCAAGACATCGACTACCTCAACACCACGTACCTCGCCAACAATCAGTCGATCTGGTCGCATGCGAAGGGCCTGACGCACAAGCGTGCGCATGGTGACTTCGCCTACACCCTCCACGTTGGCCGCTCGGGATGCAAGGCTAACCACATGAGGGTGATCTATGGAAAGCTCAGTTGAATCTTCGATCACGACTATCCGATCTTCATCAGGCACCTGCGCGAGCATGGCGTTCAGTACCGTGGTCTTGCCAGAGCCGGTACCGCCACACACGACAAACGACAGTCCGGCTCGGACAACTTGCTTCAAAGTGGATGCCCCCGCAGGCGACATGGCACCAAGATGAACGAGGCGTTCCAATGTCAAAGTCTTGAGTGAAGGCACTCGTAACGATATGGACGTGCCATTAACGCTCAAGGGCGGGATGATGGCATGCAACCTGATGCCGTTCGCCAGTCGAGCATCAACCCACGGCACGGCTTCATCTAAGCGTCGATTTGCCAGACTGGCCAGACGAATCGCAAAGTTGCGCAAGTGCGACTCGTCTTGCCAACCACACGGCACGCGTTCCATACCTTGACCTCGATCAATCCATACTTGGTCAAATGAATTGACGACTACATCCGTGACATCTGGGTCTGCCAATATTGCGGCTAGTGGTCCCATGCCCTCAAACTGAAGCAGAATGTCATTAACAGTGGCCAATCGAGCCGCGTGCGACATCAACGGCGCAACATCACGTAAGACTGCTGCAATGTTGTCAGCATTCACTTCAAGTGCAAGTTCGGCGCAGCGTCGCCGAACGACCAGATGTAGATCAGCTGGCGGCGCGGAGGTCATTATTAAGTTCAAGAGAACTGCACAACTGGTTGACGGACCGAGTAAAGGCACCAAGTGTCACGTGACCCAATCCAAGTCCTTGTTCGATTTGCTCGACTATGCGTGCATCCGTTGGCAAGGTGGCCAACAAAGGAATCTCCAGGGCTTGGGCGATGCCCAGAGCAGTCAACCCCGAGCCAGGTATCTGCCGAACAACAAGGCCAGTACCTGGAGTCGCTACTGAAGCTCTCACCGATGTGATTACCGAACTTGCCTGCACTGTTGTTGGTGTGACTATAAGTGAGCTGTCACTATCAATGATTAACTGTTGGGTCACTTCCTCGGTGAGTCTCGGTGCATCAATAATGACTACATCACACACTGACGTGAGTGCCTTGTGCATGCGCGAGAGGTCTGCATAATCTGTCTGAAAATGCTCACGGCGATAAGTCAAAAGATGAATACCACCACTCAGAATCAGACTATTCAGCAACTCCTGAGCCGGTACTTCACCTTGGATGCTTGTGACATCGCTCCATCGCAGACCACTCGCTTGCTCACACCCCAAGAGCACGTCGAGGCCTCCAGCCCGAGGATCAGCATCAATGAGACATACTTTTAAACCTCGTTGCACGTAGTGAGATGACAACGCACACGCGAGTGTCGACGCTCCAGCCCCACCTACGGCGGGCACAACAACAATGGTCCGAGCATGCGAATCAGTTGGTGCGACGAGGTGTTCAACAAGCCAATCAGAATCGCTTGGCAAAACCTCTACATGCTCTGCATTTAGAGAAAGTGCAAGTTGCCAGGTCTGTGCCGAGACATTCTCATTCGCCAACACAACGACGCTGGCGTGCACGAATGACGGCGCTGACAGAGCCTGGTCAATGAAGACTCGATAGGCGCCAGCAAAATCTTCAAGAGTCGGATCCTGCGTGACAACCAGTTCAGACTGAGTCACTGCACACATTTTGTGAAACTGTGCCGCAAGAATCTGATCAGCGGTGAGAAGAAGTGCATGCATGAGAGAGCCTCCTAGTGTTGTGACTAATCAGGCACAATAGGCAGGACATTCGATGTGTTGTGAAAATAGGCAACAACTGTGCATAGCAACCGGATGTGTATAAAAAGTGCAGCGGTTCCTACGGGGGTGGAGGAACCGCTGCGTTCGTCACAGGGGTGCAACGAGGACAATCTCAAGGATTGAATGCCTCAAGACTCTACCCACTCGGGCACTTTTGCAAGCGTTTCGCAAATATTTCCAGAAATCATTAGGAATGCTGACTCCATAATCAAGAAAGTCTTCACGTCAAGCGCCAAAAACCCTTAATCAGATGACTTTTCGTCCAATTTCGACTTCACGGCATCAGCAGTCTCGGCCAGAGCATCCATTGTTTTTCGGGACTGCGTGATTCTTTTGAATTTGCGGATGCCGGCCCACACCAAGTAACCCGTGAGGAGCACAAGCACTGCCGTAACAATCAAAAATGCGGCCCACGGTTGCAACCCAAGTGCAACAAGGGCGAACCCAGCCGTGACCAACACGAAAATTAAAGCGAGATGGCCGGTGGCAAGAGCGATGAGTAGAAACAATGACGCCTTGAAGAAGTTGACTACGCCTTCTTTGAATTCGGCTTTTGCTAGCTCTATGTGACCCCGAAACAAGGCAGGAATGTCCTCAATCAGGGAACTCAACATGCTTGATAAGGACCGCTTATTGGTCTCGCTCATTTGCCCTCCTGACTTAAGCGTAATGCGTGGAACTGTCTCTGAACTACTCTCGGCACAATTAGCGTCGAGCGCGACCTAATGCCCGAGTGCGTAGAACGACAGCACTAGATGAGACGAGAATTGCAATCCCATTGGTCAAAACGATTGCGAATTTGCCACTAGTCAACTGCATTACCTCCTGTGAGAAAGTCACATCATTAATGAGGAGTGCAACAGTAAAGCCAATGCTTGCCAGAGTGCCGACCACCGCAACATCCCACATCGTCAACGCGGGATTGAGTTCGGCTGACGTGAACCTTGAAGTGAGGAATGCACCAAGTACAACACCCAACGGTTGGCCGATAATGAGACCTGCCACCACACCTAAAGTCAATGGGCTACGCAGAGCTGAACTAATCGAGAGTCCATTGAACACTATGCCTGCAGAAACTAGGGCAAAGAGCGGTGCACAAAGTCCGGCCGAAATGGGACGGAGTAGATCATCTGCTCTATCGGCCGGTGATGTTTCTTCACCTTCATGTTGGTGGACTCGCATGAGTAGTCCCATAGCGACACCTGCGACTGTGGCGTGGATCCCGCTTTTGAACGTGCCGTACCAAATGATGGCAGCCAGAGCGAGATAAATCACTGGCTGGCGAACACCTCGTGCCTGGAGAAGACCGAAAATTATTAATGCCACGACCGCCATAACGAAGGCCTTGGCGTTGAATCCGTGACTGTAGAAAATTGCAATGACCGAGATTGCACCCAAATCATTAACTACTGCCAAAGTGAGTAAGAATGCCCGAAGTTCAATCGGCAAACTCCGACCGACCACAGCAAGAACTGCCAATGCAAAAGCGATGTCAGTAGATATCGGTAAACCCCATGCTTGCGCAATTGGCGTTCCATGGTTGATACCGATGAAGATCAATGCGGACGCGAGCATGCCGCCAAATGCAGCAGCCATAGGAACGGCGGCAAGCTTTGGTGTCGACAAAGTTCCTGAAACAAATTCATGTTTCAGTTCCACACCTGCGACGAAGAAGAAAACTGCCAGGAGCGCATCTGCTGCCCAAATATGAACGGGCAGATTCAAGCCCAGACCAGTCGGACCGAATCGATAATGAATGAAGTGCTCATAAGAAGCATGCATCGAGGAGTTGGCCCAGACTAAGGCTGACACTGCGCACACAAGTAAGAGCACTCCGCCTACAGTTTCATCACGCAGGATGCGCGATAACCACCGTTGCTGGCGCACCTGAGTTTCCGGTGACTGATCTATGAATGAACTCACGACCTTAACTTTCCTCAGAATCTGTGGAATGTAGTCCCTGTGAAATCAAGTTCATGATCGTCGGATCAGTCAGCGTGGTGACATCGCCCAGAGAACGGTTCTCAGCGACATCCCGAAGCAACCGTCGCATAATCTTGCCCGAACGCGTTTTAGGCAATTCAGCAACAACAAGAATCTGGCGAGGCTTGGCAATCGGACCAATTTCAGTAGCAACGTGGTTACGTAATTCTTGAGCAACGCCCTGCCCATCAACTGCACCTGATCTCAAGATGACAAAGGCAACAATCCCCTGTCCCGTCAATTCATCAGAAGCACCAACGACAGCTGCTTCAGCAACCATCGGATGTGATACCAGTGCCGACTCAACCTCGGTTGTTGAAATGCGATGCCCAGAAACATTCATGACATCATCTACGCGGCCAAGCAGCCACAGCGCTCCGTCGTCATCCCACTTGGCACCATCGCCCGCAAAATACCTGCCAGGGAATCGACTCCAATACGTGGATGCAAAGCGCTCTTCATCTCCCCAAATGCCGCGCAACATACCTGGCCAAGGTTTTGTCAGGACCAAGTAACCACCACTGCCATGTCCGACTGCCTGACCCGTTTCATCGACAATCTCTGCACTGATTCCCGGAAGCGGTCGCATGGCCGAGCCCGGCTTGCATACCGTGACACCTGGAAGTGGGCTGATCATGATGCCACCAGTTTCGGTCTGCCACCAAGTATCAACAACAGGGCAGGCATTTGCTCCAATGACCCGTCGGTACCACATCCATGCTTCAGGGTTAATCGGTTCGCCGACACTACCCAGAAGACGCAGACTCGTCAGATCATACTGAGCGGGAATAGCTTCGCCCCACTTCATAAATGTGCGGATTGCAGTGGGGGCGGTGTAGAGGATGGTTACGCCATACTTGGCGACAATCTCCCACCATCTACCGTGATGCGGGCTGTCCGGCGTTCCTTCATAAATGACTTGAGTGGCGCCATTAAGCAAAGGTCCATAGGCAACATACGAGTGGCCAGTAATCCAACCAACGTCGGCTGTACACCAGTACACATCGCGGTCAGGTTTGATATCGAATACCACTCGATGTGTGTAAGCAGCTTGAGTCAGGTAGCCACCTGTTGTGTGCAAAATGCCTTTGGGCTTGCCCGTAGTTCCCGAGGTGTAAAGAATAAAGAGCGGATGCTCTGCATCAAATGATTGTGCAGTGTGTTCAGTGGACTGGTGGTCAACTAAGTCGGCCCACCAAATATCTTTTTCGGCGTTCCAGTCGACTTCTTGCCCAGTACGTTTCACGACAAGTACGTTCTTCACCGTTGGTGATTGTGCGACGGCTTCATCCACTGCTGGCTTAAGTGCAGATGCAGAACCGCGACGGAATCCACCATCGGCAGTAATCACCAGTGACGCAGCCGCATCGTCGATGCGACTGGCCAATGCCTGCGCCGAGAAGCCGCCGAAAATTACAGAATGCAGCGCACCAATTCGAGCACACGCCAACATAGAAATGACGGCTTCTGGAATCATCGGCAGGTAAATGGCCACTCGATCCCCAGCGGATACACCAAGTTGCTCCAGAGCATTTGCTGCTTGGCACACTTTCGCTGTGAGTTCGCGATAGGTCAGGGTCTGCGTATCGCCAGGCTCACCTTCAAAAAGAATGGCGACTCGATCGCCCAAACCTGCCTCAACGTGTCGATCCAGACAATTGACCGCAGCGTTAATTCGGCCCTCCACGAACCATTGAGCAACAGGTGCCCGCGACCAATCAACGGTCGTGGTCCATCTCTCCTCCCACTTCAGGAAGTCTGCTTGTGCTTCCCAAAATCCTTCAAAGTCCGCGGAGGCGGCTGCATACATGTCCGCTTGTGCGTTAGCCTGTTCGGCAAACTCAAGACTGGGTGCGAAGGATCGGTTCTCCGAAGAAAATACCTCTAAGGCTTCGTCTGACATTCATCCTCCACCTAGTTGAGCCGGATGCGATTCCAGAGTTGGTCGATAAGGTCTTGAGGCTTGAATACTCGGTCAATGAAGTCTGACACGAAACTAGGCATGAGCGAGTTCATTGTTTTCAGAATGTGAGAATGATGCAACTTGATGCCAAGTTTCCAATTCGGCACTTCGGCAACAATGTGGAATGTAACCCAGACCAGAATGATCCAGATAATCAGCGAGAGCACGAGACCACCGAAATTGTCCACGAGGCCAAGTGGTGTCCATTTGTAGATACTTCGTAGTCGGCGACCGATGAACGAACCGATACTGCTGCCGATGGATGCGCTGACAATCAGACCGCCAACAATGATGCCAACTTTGACGGTGTCGGTGGCTGATGGGCTAGCAAACTTGCTAATCGAACCTTGACCCATGTACGCACCCACTACAGCGCCGACGATGGAGAATGCACTCACAACTAATCCGCGGCGCCAACCATTAAAAGCTGCGATTGCGAGGACAACTAAAATTCCGATGTCAATGTTGTTCATGTCTACCTATCTTTGTGCGGTCACAAACTGTCAAGGCTATAAACACGTGAGGTATCCCAAGGAACGGCCCAGCCAGCTAAATCAACTATCTCCGACAATAGAGCACCTGTGAAGCCCCACACTGTCATTGACTCCAAAATAAATGCGGGGCCAACGTAGCCATTGCCTGCTTGTACTTGGCCGCGGTTCTCGGGGTCAATGATCTGTGTCAGCGCAATGCGATGAACGGCATGGACCTCATCTACATCATTAACTTGCAACTCGTGTGGCGAGTTCCACCACGCCAGGATGGGAGTCACAAAGAAGCCAGACGGGGGCAGCCAGAGCCGAGGTAATTCAGCGATGACAGTTACCGACTGCGGATCAAGTCCCACCTCTTCATGAGCTTCTCGCAAAGCTGTCTCAACCATGGAAGTATCCGCTGTCTCAACCTGACCGCCGGGAAATGCGATCTGGCCTGAATGTGGATCTGGACCTTGTGCACGTTCGATGACAATAACTTCACCGTGTTCATCGCGTGGTCCAATAACTATGAGCACCGCTGCATGCCGCGGATCCGAGCTTGGCTCTCCCCTCAGTGTCATTGATGACAACTGGGCATTGGGAGCATGAGTGGCTAAGTGCTTCATCCAGTCAGGTATCACGAGCTTGCTACCTCATCGCCTGTCTTGACGAGTTTCGTAGCTACTGCGAAATCTGTCGGGCCTTCACCATAGGACGGACATAGTTTCGCTAGTGGACATGCGCCACAAGCTGGTCGGCGAGAATGACAAATGCGGCGCCCAAGAAAAATCAGACGATGATTCAGCATTGTCCAATCCTTCTTGTCAAAGAGGTCCATCAAATCAAACTCCACTTTGACGGGATCGGTATTTGAAGTCCATCCCATCCGTCTGGCAATGCGTCCAATGTGGGTGTCTACAGTAATGCCTGGAACATTGAAGGCATTGCCTAAAACAACATTGGCTGTTTTGCGCCCGACACCAGGAAGTTTGACCAGTTCATCCATGGTCTGTGGCACAGCGCCATTGTGCCGTTCAATAATTGCCGCAGCTAAACCGTGTATCGACGTGGCCTTGTTTCGATAAAAGCCGGTTGATTTGATGGCGTCTTCTAAGTCCTCCCGTTTGGCCGAAGCTAGCGACTCAACGGTAGGAAACTTACGAAAGAGGTTAGGCGTGACCAAGTTGACGCGCTTATCAGTACATTGCGCGGACAGGACCGTCGCCACCAAAAGTTGCAAGGGGTTTTCAAAGTCCAATTCACAGCGTGCATCTGGAAAGAGTTCGCCAAGCAGCCGATTGACTTTGCGAGCGCGTCGCACGAGCGCTGTCCGGCTTTCCTGCGCATTCATAGGTTGGATTATTTCAAGGCTCGGACACTTAGACGGCGCGCATCCAAGATCTCAACAGAACGTGTCTCAATGCGTATCCAGCCACGGGAAGCAAAATCAGCCAGCGCCTTGTTTACGGTTTCTCGAGAGGCACCCACAAGCTGAGCGAGTTCTTCTTGAGTCAGATCGTGGGCCACTAGCAGGCCGCTGGCTCTAGCCTCGCCAAATTTTTCACCCAACTCCAACAGGGCTTTTGCCACGCGACCGGGCACATCGGCAAACACTAAATCGGACATGGTCTCATTGGTACGGCGCAGACGATTAGCCAAAGCTTGGAGAAGTGAATGAGCGACTTCTGGGCGAGCATTCAACCATGGACGTAACTGGCTATTGCTTAAACCAAGCACCATCGAGTCAGTGACGGCAATGGCAGTTGAAGAACGTGGTCCTGGATCAAATAGCGACAACTCGCCGAACATGTCACCTGGGCCTAGAACCATAAAAACCGATTCACGGCCATCACCAGACGAATGGCTGAGTTTCATTTTTCCATCGAGCAGCACATACAGGCGATCGCCAGGCTCACCCTCAAGGAAAAGTGTGTCGCCTCTCTTGATGTGCTGTTCAACCATAGATTCACGCAATGCCTGAGCAGCTTCGTGGTCAAGTGCGCTAAAGAGCGGAGTTTCGCTCAGGATGTCCTGCATTCTGGCAACTCCTCCTTCAAACAGAAAGTATTTTGAGACCTAATGTTTTTAGTCTCGAACTTCAACAATGAGTTCGACCTCAACTGGAGAGTTAAGTGGGAGAGCAGCAACCCCAAGCGAGGACCGTGCATGAATGCCGTCATCTCCAAACGCTTGCGCGAAAACGGCACTCGCGCCATTGATCACGATGGGCTGATTCACAAAAGCAGGGTCGCTCGCAACAAACCCTACGACCTTGACCACACGAACAACTTTGTCCAAATCGCCAATGACTGACTTCACAGCAGACAAGGCATTCAAGGCACACTGTGCAGCACATTCAGCTGCAGTTGCCTCATCCACATCGACTCCTAGACGGCCAGTGGTCATAATCTGACCATCACGCATAGGGAGTTGACCGGAAGTGAAAACAAGATTGCCACCACGAACAGCAGGAACATAAGCAGCTACTGGAACTGAGACCGGTGGAACAACAAGACCCACCTCGGCTAGGCGAGACTCAACAACGCTCATTACGCAGCCTTGGGACGCTTGAAGTACGCAACAAGATTTTCTGGATTAAGACCAGGCACAATCGCCACTAGTTCCCATCCATCAACGCCAAAATTGTCAAGAATCGCTTTAGTGTTGTGCACCAAAAGTGGAGCGGTGAGATATTCCCATTTAGTCATAGTGCGAGCCTACGACAGGTAACACTCAGCGACAATTTGACCTAGTGGTTACCAGTAACAAAGGCGACCGGATCCAACCGGTCGTATGTGCCTCGGGCTGACATGAGGAGTTCTCGCCACGACTTAACACCTGGGCGCTTCCGCAAAACTAAACGACGTTCCCGCTCAGTCATGCCACCCCAGACCCCAAACTCGATTTGATTGTCCAAAGCATCAGCGAGACATTCCGTCCGCACACGACAACCAGCACAAATGGCCTTGACTTTATTTTGAGCTGCCCCCTGCACAAAAAGTAAATCTGGATCCGAATCCCGACAAGCGGCGTTCTGACTCCACTCAAAATTCCATTGCATTTTTATTCCCCCTTGGTTGTCTAACAACCTGATCAGAGAACTGACCTCGTAACAGTTCTAGATACTTCCACCCTGACCTTGTGCAGAGAACATGTCAAGGGATTTTTCAAAACGGTCTAGCAACGGAATGGCAACAGAATGATTACAGCGCGATACCCGTGTTAGTAGGCAGTGCCGATTACCATTAGAGGACTATGACCCAACGCAAACCAATCTCACTAACCTCACGGTTCAGACTGGCAATGTTGATGGTCGTGTACACAACTCTTGCAGGCCTCATAGCGGCCCTTATTACTCTGCCAGTTGTGGGTGGAATGGGGCTTTCCACCCGTAATGGCGTACGGGGTTTTCAGAGTTTGCCTGCCGACATTACTCAAGTTCCGCTGCCTCAACAGAACACAATCGTCGATACCAAGGGCCATGTGCTCGCAACTCTGTATTCGCAGAATCGCATAGAAGTCCCGCTTGATCAGATTTCGCCCCTGCTACAACAAGCAGTGATTGCGATAGAGGATCAGCGTTTCTTGCAGCATGCAGGAATCGACATCAAGGGCACTCTCAGAGCTGCACTGTCTACAGGTTCTGGCTCGGAAGTACAGGGCGGTTCCACTATCACGCAGCAGTATGTCAAACAGTTGCTTCTTGCCGCCGCACGAACTCCAGCGGAACAACGAGCAGCTACCGTTCAATCCCTCGGTCGAAAGATTCGAGAAGCGAGGTATGCCATCAGCCTTGAGACGAGAATGACCAAGCGAGATATTCTCAAGGGCTACTTGAATATTGCATATTTCGGTGCAGGTGCTTATGGAGCTGAGAGCGCAGCTCGGCGCTACTTTTCCGTTCCCGCGAGTCAACTCTCGCTCACTCAAGCCGCAACACTGGCTGGACTAGTTCAGAACCCATCCAATTTTGACCCCACTCGCTTTCCGCAAAGGGCTGCCATTCGACGCAACGCGGTACTCCAGGCAATGGCAAAGGTCGGCTACATCACGAACTCTGAAGCAAAAATCGCAATCGGTCGGTCGTTACTTGACGATTTGCGTCCAGCTGAGATTCCCAACGGATGCACTACTTCCTACGCCCCATACTTCTGCGACTACGTCATGACGGTCTTACACAATGACCCCGCCTTCGGCGACACGCCTGAGGCGCGCGCACGATTTCTTGATCTGGGCGGTCTCACTATTCGAACCACGCTAAACCCGAAGGCACAAACAGCAGCACAGAAGTCGGTGGATAGTCACATTCCAGCCAAGGACCCAAGTGGCAAGGCTGCAGCCATCTCCATGCTGCAACCCGGCACCGGCCGAATCATTGCCATGGCGCAGGATCGACTTTGGGGCACCTCAGGACTTGGGAAAACTACAGTCAACTACAACGCACCGCTTGCCCATAATGGAACAACGGGCGCTCAGGCGGGATCCACTTTCAAAGTGTTCACAATGGCTGCAGCTCTCAACCAGGGTCGGGATCCATGGGCATATCTCAGCAGCTACTCACCGAAGACTTTCTACAATTTCAAAGACTGCAAGACCGGGGCGCAACTTCCTTCGTACACAGTTCAGAACTCAACAGGTTCAGGCTCATTCAACATGGCCAGTGGCACTGCTTACTCAGTGAACACATTTTTCGTTGGGTTAGAAGAGGAAATTGGGCTGTGTGATGCACCTGCGATGGCAAAAGCTTCGGGTGTTCAACTCGGTGATGGGCAGGACATACCGACGTTGCCGTGTTTCACCTTGGGTTGCTTCGATGTCACAACCTTAGACATGTCTGAAGCAATGGCCACTTTTGCGGCCCACGGCATGCATTGCGATCCAGTAGCCATCGACTCCATAGTCGACCGTGATGGCAATGAGCTTCCAGTACCTTCCGGCAACTGTTCACGTGCAATGCCGATTCAAGTTGCAGACAGTGTGAGTGCGATTCTCTCGGGAGTCATCGACGGTCCACTCGGCGGTCGGACGGGACAGAAGATGTCATTAGGTCGTCCTGCCGCTGGTAAAACCGGAACTACAGATAGTTCAGCCGCAGTCTGGTTCGTGGGCTACACCCCTGACATGGCGGCGGCAGTATGGGTCGGTGATCCGCGCGGCGGCCAAAGTCATCCTATGAAGGACATCACCATCAATGGCGTCTACTACTCGCAGGTATTTGGCTCGCTCATGCCAGGACCAATCTGGCACGATGCAATGGCTGGAACACTCAAAGGATTACCGCCCGCACAATGGGACTTGAAAACCCTATTCGGTCTAGCTCCCGGTGGGATCCGAAACTACTGGGGCACATCCTGCAATGGATTGACTGGTGAAGGCTGGAAGCGCTGCATGGGCATGCTGCCCAATGCGGTCAGTCAGTGGACACCGCCACCCTCATGTTCGGGACTGACTGGCGACGCGTGGCGCAAGTGCAAGGGCACGCTGCCTTCCAGCGGCGGCACCTCGACCTCATGTGACGGCCTGACCGGTGATGCATGGCGAAAGTGTCGAGGTATCAGTCCAGCACCAAACCCAGCGCCAACGCAACCACAACCGATAACTCCTGCGCCGACTGTCTCACCCACGACCGGCGGCTAACCGTTCGCTGACCGAGTGGCATCGAGTTTCTTCAGTGGCACACAATCCCACCATGCTCCTCCAGTGGCACACAGTCTCACGATGTTCTGGCATTCTAGGAACATGAGCGAGCTAAAAGTAAGTCTTCAAAATGACCTCACCACCGCAATCCGTGCGAAGGATCAGCTCACGACCGGAACCTTGCGCATGGTGTTATCCGCAATCACCAATGAGGAAGTGTCTGGCAAGACTGCACGAGAACTTTCGGATCAAGAAGTTATTACCGTTCTCAATCGAGAAGCAAAGAAGCGCAAGGAATCAGCCACAGCATTCGATGATGCCCAGCGAAGTGAACTGGCTGACCGTGAGCGTGCTGAACTTGCGGTGATCTCAAAGTACCTGCCCGAAGGCCTTAGTGAGGAAGCTCTCGCTGCAATTATTAGCGACGCAGTTGCACAAGTCACAGCTGCTGGACAGAGCGGTCCAAGTGCCATGGGAGCAGTAATGAAGATTGTGACTCCACAGGTCACCGGACGTGCCGATGGGGCTGCGGTCGCTTCCGCTGTTAAGGCTGCCCTCGCAAACTAAGTAACGGTTGATCTAGTTTTCGGCCAGAAACTCACGAACTATGTGAACTAAGCGGCGCATAGCCTCAGGCTCCCCGATGCTGATGCGAACACCTTCTCCACTGAAAGCCCGAACAGCAATCGCATGATTTTTGCACACTTCGGCAAACGCATCGGTTCTACTTCCGAGCGCCCACCACATAAAGTTGGCCTGACTCGGATGAAGTTCCACACCCAACTCGCGAAGTTGAGCCTCACATTCTTGGCGTTCTTGAGTCACTACTTCTACCCGAGCAAGTAACTCGCTTTCGTTCCGTAGTGACTCGACTGCCGCAGCTTGAGCGATAGAACTCACGCCAAAGGGGACAGCCGTCTTCATCACGGCCTGTGCAATGTGGCGCGGCCCTACAAAATAGCCCACTCGTAAGGCTGCTAGTCCATAAGCCTTGGAAAATGTGCGCAGGATGCCCACATTGGGATGCCCCAACATAGAGGCCAATCCATTAACAGCATTTTCATCGCGATTGAATTCGACATACGCCTCATCAATGACGACAAGTACGTCAGCCGGAATCCGTGTGATGAAAGCATCGAACTGCGACTGGCTAATCACATTGCCAGTTGGGTTATTTGGTGTACACAGAAAAATGACTCTGGTTCTCGCAGTGACCGCCGCTGCCATGGCATCAAGATCATGAGAACCATCATCAAGTAATGGAATCTGGACTGAGACTGCACCTGCAATGCTCGCAATGATTGGGTACGCCTCAAATGACCGCCAAGCAAATATCACTTCATCGCCAGCGTCAGTCATGGCCTGAACAATCTGCTGACACACACCAACCGATCCAGTGCCAATCGCAATGTTGTCCACGGACACATCGAGTTTCTGCGAAAGTGCGGACAGCAACTCGATAGCAAATGGGTCTGGATATCGATTTATTTCCTGAGCAGCCTGAGCGATAACGGCTAGCACGCTCGGCAATGGTTTCAGAGCGATTTCGTTGCTCGACAGTTTGTAGGGGCTGAGCCCATCGACGGCTTGAGCTTTCTTACCAGCCTTGTAGGTAGGAAGTGCCTCAATGTTTGATCGAACCCGTGGCGTTAATGGCTCACTCACAGTTGCGCCTTCCTCAAAACCGACATCAGTGTGATGTCATCCTTGTCCCACGTAACCGATTCATGCCGAACCTTAGCCAAGATTGAACTCACCGCTGCCTCACTGTCATCAGTCTTAGCAACTGCCTGGAATGCGTTCTGCACACCTAGCAATCCAAATTCGTCACCACTTGCCCGCCGAGTTTCAAGAATTCCATCCGTCATAACGAGCAGGCGATCACCAACACCAAAAGGTGCGCTTTCGCGGTTCCAGTATCCGCCAAAACCACCTATCATCGGACCGGTAGGAGTTAGCTCTGTCATGTGACCAGCTGCATTCATCAAAAGAGCACTCGGGTGGCCTGCGTTAATCCATTCCAATGGAGCATTCTCATCATCGGGAATAAGGACAATAATCGCGGTGGCGGCGAGTGCATCAATGTGCTTTTGTTCACTCGAGAGTCGATTGATCAATGCCCCAGCATCAAGATTGGCAGCGAGCCCAGCAGCAAGCACGGCCTTCATTTGTAGACCTAAAATTGCCGCTTCTGGACCGTGACCTGCGATGTCAACGGCGACGATCGCCAGACCATCTGGCATTCGAATAACATCCCACCAGTCACCTGCAATGACTCCAGAAGCCGGCAAGGTGACCCCAAATACATCGATACCGGCCAGTGCAACAACGGGACTCGTTGCCTCTAATGCCCGTCGCATCAGGGTGACCAACGGAGCATTCTGCTCAAGACCAGACCACGCAGAGTAGGCAACATCCAACTGGTGAACGAGGTTACGCCGCATACGCTCGGCATCTGCGGCAACGTCACGTAATTCGGCTGGAGATGAAACCTCAATAATCTGATGCAGACTTCCAGCCGCGACTGCACTCAACTGGTCACGCATCTGCTCAAGTGGCTCAAGTACATGACTGCGCAGAATGCGCCAGGCCAGGAGTAGCAAGATGAGGTTGAGCCCCAGCGCAAGCGCCAAACTCAGAGACAAGAGATGAGCTTCGCGTCCTATGCCTGTCGCATCACTCACGTATGGTCCGGCTGACTTGCGAACTCTCTCATAGGCAAGTCGCTGTGCCACCGCCGCACTAATGATGAGCAGGCCGAAAACCACAATGAAGTAGCGCAGACCGCGGCGGAGACTCACGAGAAATACTGTACGCGTTAGTTCTAGAGGCCACGCAGATCGGCTAATGCCTGCTCAAAGAGCTCGGCATGCTGATCTACGTCTTCAACACGAGTGTCCGGACACATAAGCGCCATATTGTGGAACGGTGTCATGAGAATTCCGCGATTACACATGTAAAGATGCATGTACTCATCGAGTTCATCATCGGCAGCCCTAGCCGCATCCGTGCCGTTAACGGGTGCAGGGTTTGTGAATCGGTACTCGGCACGTGCGCCAATCTGGGAAATGCTCCACGGCATGTCATACCGCTCAATAAGTGCCTGCACATCACTGGTGTACCTATCGCATAGCGCAATCATGTGCTCGAATGCTTCATCCGTGAGCACTGACCCAAGTGTCGCTTTCATAGCGGCCAGCGACAGCGGGTTGCCAGCTAGTGTGCCGCCCACTCCACCGACGTCAATGATGTCTGCCTCTGAATGTCCCATGATCTGGTCAGCAAGTTCCTGAGTCAGACCGTATGCACCAGACGGAATGCCAGCACCGATTGATTTGCCGATGATGAAAATGTCTGGTTGCAAATGGTCGCGCATGGTCATGCCACCGGGGCCAGCCGAGAACGTATGTGTTTCATCAATCATGAGTAGCGCGCCATACTTCGTGGCAAGTTCACGCATGCCGTCTAAGTAGCCAGGCTCGGGTAAGACAATGCCGATATTTGTCATGGCTGGTTCGGCCAAAATCGCAGCAACATCTCCATGCGCGAGCTCACGCTCTAGAGCAACGAGATCATTGAATTCAACCACTCGAGTTGTCTCATGCATGGGCACAGGCGGTGCCACATTGCCCGGCCGAGCAATGGCCTTGCCTTCGGCATCAGGCACAGCGAAGATTTCGTCTACTGAACCGTGGTAGCAATAAGAGAAAACTAGAATCTTGCTCTTGCCCGTAGCGAGGCGCGCTAAGCGAATGGCCCATCGATTGGCATCAGTGGCAGTGAGCGTGAAGGACCAGAGCGGTAGACCAAAGCGGCGACTGAGTTCGGCACCAACCCACTGCGCATCTTCAGTTGGCAACATGGTGGTGATGCCACCATCAACGACAATGCGCGAAGTAATGGCTGAAGTGCTTGCCAATGGTGAGTGGCCTGACATGGCACCCGTATCACCTAATGCAAAATCGATGTATTCATGTCCATCGACATCCACGATGCGGTTGCCATGTGCTGTCTTGAAATAGAGCGGAAATCCACCAGACCATTTGTTCATCCATGTCATGGGAACTTGACCGAAGAGGTTGGTGGCGCGGCCGTAAAGTGCTGCTGACTCAGGATTGCGCTCGCGATACAAATTTCGCTCTCGCACGAGAAGTTCGGCTAATCGATTGCGGTCAATCGGATTATTCATGACGGGTATCTCTCCAACACATTTATGGGTTAGAACAAGTACATCAGATTATGTCTGCGCCATGTCGACGAAACGGCTGTAATGACCCTGGAAGGCGACCTGCACGGTATCGGTAGGACCATTACGGTGCTTAGCAATAATGAAGTCCGCTTCGCCCGAGCGGCTTTCCTTGTCATACATGTCTTCACGATGAAGCAAGATCACCATGTCAGCATCCTGCTCGAGTGAGCCAGACTCTCGAAGGTCAGAGAGCATTGGACGCTTATCCTGACGTTGCTCCGGTCCACGGTTGAGCTGGCTGAGGGCGACAACGGGAATTTCTAGTTCCTTTGCGAGCAACTTAAGTGAGCGCGAGAACTCCGAGACTTCAACCTGTCGACTCTCCACGCGGCGACCGCTACTCATAAGCTGCATGTAGTCAAGAACCAATAACTTGAGACCGAAGCGCTGCTTGAGACGTCTAGCTTTAGCCCGAATCTCCATCATGGTCATGTTTGGCGAGTCATCGATGAAAAGCGGTGCATCACTCACTTGACCCATTTTCTTGGCCATGCGGTCCCACTCTGCTTCACCCATGGAACCACTTCGCATGTTGGCCAGACTCACGCCAGCTTCAGCTGAAAGTAGGCGCATGACAATTTCGTTGCGACCCATTTCTAGCGAGAAAATCACGGACGCCATGCCATGTTTGATACTCGCTGAACGAGCGAAGTCCAATGCGAGTGTTGACTTACCAACAGCAGGTCGAGCTGCAACAATCACTAACTGACCTGGATGCAGACCATGCGTGATGTCATCCAACTTAGAAAAGCCGGTTGGCACTCCGACGCCGTTGCCACCCTGTTCAATCGCTTCGATTTCCGCCAGTGCACCTGGCATGATGTCGGACAGTGGAGAGTAATCCTCTGAAGCACGTCGAGAAGTCACTTCATAAACTTCAGCCTGAGCTCGATCAACAAGTGCGTCAACTTCAGCATCACCTGAGTAGCCCATCTGAGCGATGCGAGTACCGGCATCAACAAGACGGCGCAAGATTGCACGTTCGGCAACAATAGTGCCGTAGTAAGACGCATTCGCTGCCGTCGGTACGCTGGCGACGAGTGTGTGTAGATAGGCTGCACCTCCCGTATTCGACAGGGTGCCCTTCTTATTCAGATAGTTGGCGATGGTGATCGCATCTGCTGGTTCTCCTCGACCGAAGAGGTCCAGAATTGCTCCATAAATGGTGGCGTGAGCAGGCTTGTAAAAATCGTCCTCGCGCAAACTTTCAATCACATCTGCAATGGCATCTTTACTCAGCAGCATCGCACCTAAAACTGACTGCTCGGCAATTAAATCCTGCGGTGGGGTCAGTATTGAGGTTGCTTCATTGTCGCGGGAAAATTCAGCAACACTCATTGCAACTCCAAAGAACGGTAATTTAAGAAACACTCCTGCAGTATCAATTCGACTGCTCAGGATGTACCTCTGACTGTAGGTGCCGCATCTGACATACACAATCAACCTTGTGGACAAGGTTGTGGATGACTTGGGGAACGGTATGTGCGAAACTGGGGAGTCATGGGGATGACCTGTGGATAACAATATTGTTATCTAACTAAAGACCATGCAGGGTAAGGAAATATTTATCCACTACCTGTGCACAGAAAATATTTTTTAGGCGCGCCCATCTTGCTTTGCTGTGAACGAAGCACCAAGCCGGACACCCATGGCTCCAGCACCCAGAGCACCACACATGAGTATGCAGAACCAACCCGTAACCCAATGGGCGCCAAGCATGAGACCAGAAATAGCCGGGCCCAAGGCGCCGCTGATAACCCAGACCAACGACGAAACCGCCGAGTATCGGCCGCGTAAATGTTCTGGCGCGAGTTCGTTAGCCAAAGTTGGACCGATGGGCGACCACAAAGTTTCACCCAAAGCAAAAACTCCAACGCCAGCGGCAGCAAAGATGAAAGTCCAGATCGGCGCCATGCCCACACCAATCCAGATCAAGAACCAACAACTAGCCCATAACAATCCAACCAGGCCGAGCAATCTGGTCCGGCTACGTCCTTCAATTCGCTTTAGGACAAAAAGTTGACTCACCACAATGACGCCGGTGTTGACTGCCCAAATTGGTCCAAGTGCTTTGACTGACAAATGTCCAACCGTCGAAAGAAGCACCGGCATGCCGCCATCCAAGGACGCATATCCGCAGGTCAGCATGATGACCGCAGTCAAATTCAGCCGCATGAATAGTCGATCCCGCAAAACTTCTCGGTATCCCTCTTTTGCCTGACTGTCCGAGATAGTTTCCTTAGGCGCTTCGCCTTCCCCGCGGAGGCTCGAAATAAACACGAGGAATACAACAAACGAGAAAGCATCCAGTAAGTAGAGATACGTGAAGGTCACAGGGTGATGCAAGTCGACAATCACAGCGCTAAGAAGACCGCCCAAACCTAAACCCAGATTGAGCATCATGAACTGCCAGCCAAAAAGTTTCTGTCGCTGATCTTCATCCACTAGGCGAGCTACGAGAGTGGTCTGAGGTGGCCACGTTGCGGAGTTTGCGATAGAAACTACAGCGCCAACTAGCAATGCCTGTCCAAAACTATGAACACCAATCCAACCAAGTGCTCCAAGAACGCAACATGCGATACCAAATCGAAGAACTCGACGCGGCCCTAATCGATCGACCAGTGAACCAAAAAATGGACCAGCAACTGCTCCGACTAAGGCCATCCACGACAGCACCAGCGATGACATCAACAGTGAAATGCCTCGGACCGAATGCAAATAGATGACCAACACCGGCAGCGTCAAACCGCCACCGAGTGAATTCATAAGCACGCCTAGCAAGAAACGTCGAACAACAGGCGTGCTTCCGGGAAAGAGTTGCGGCATAGTCATACACATCCTTCTCTTCCATAGGTCGTACTACTCAAGATGGTCAACGCGACTCAGCTTGTCTAGCTGCAATCAGTGCAGCTATGCCACCGTGAAACGACTTGCAAGCAAGTCGCGGTTACGCGAACTGCGTCCCACTAATAGATCAAAGTCTCCTAGTTCGACCACTCGCTTAGCCTCAGCGTTAACCAAGGTGCAATCGGCAACTGGAAGCTCCAGATTTACAACAACCGTTTCACCAGGTGCAACTGCCACTTGCTTGTAGGCCTTGAGTTCTTTCTCTGCCCAAGTAACGCTGGTCACAAGGTCTGATACGTAAACCTGAACGGTCTCAAGTGCAGGGCGACTACCAGTATTTTCCAGGGTGATCTGCGCATGAATGATGTCATCAACGCTTAGATCCGGATTCACAATTTTCAAATCGCGGTAATCAACCGTTGTGTAGGAAAGACCCTCACCAAATGCAAACATTGGATCCTGAGTAAGGTCTGCGTAACGATGACCATGCTGTCCGCGAATTTGGTTGTAGAAGATCGGCTGTTGACCGATGTGGCGCACAAAGGAAATTGGCTGACGACCCGTTGGTTCAATTTCGCCAAAGATAAGCTCACCGATCGCAAGACCGCCACGCATACCTGGATTACAAGCATTGATAATTGCCGCCGAATTCAAGGCAGAGTCAGGAAGAATCTGTGGCTTTGAACTAATAAGCACAACAATCATTGGCTTACCCGTGGCAGCAAGTGCATCTAGCAGAGCATTCTGTGCGCCAAATAGGTCCAGCGTTGCAGTGGACCTACCTTCACCAATAAGCGCAATCATGTCACCCACAACAGCCACCACGTAGTCAGCAGCCTCCGCATCAGCAACCGCTGCTGCGATCATTGCTTCATCGACTGGTGCTGGAGCGGAAATCGGTGGCCGAGGCTGACCATCTTCGAAGGTTTCACCCTCAGGATCTGGCGTAAGGATCGCAATGTCAGCACCACGGCTGTAAGTGACTGTCCAGTCATCCGGTGCAACCATGCGCACTCCATCAAGAACGGTTTGGGTGAGTTCACGTGGATGACCATCAGGCATCCAGTTGACCTGACCCGAAGCGCCAGCCCAGTCGCCGAGTTGTGCATGCTGATCATCGGCATTCGGGCCGATGACCGCGATGCGCTTTGGTGAACCCGCAGATTTGGCTAGAGGTAATGTTCCATCGTTGTGTAGAAGGACGAGCGAGCGTCTAGCAATCTCAAGGTTGAGATCGGCATGCTCAGTTGAGCCGATAACCGCCGCTTGTCGTTCTTGATCCGGGAGGCGAGGATTCTCAAAGAGTCCCAACTCAAACTTGAGACGGAGAATTCGCGAGACTGCCTCATCGAGGTGTGCTTCAGTGATCAGTCCCTGCGCGACTGCTTCCTGAGCGCCAGGGAAGAAAGCCGGCGTAGTCATGACGAGGTCATTGCCCGCGAGCACTGCAACAGCTGCTGCCGCTGCATAAGTTAGTTGGATTTTTTGTTCCCACACCATGCGACCGACATTGTCCCAGTCGGTAATCAATGTTCCGGTGAAGCCCCACTCGCCCTTGAGAACATCGTTAAGCACCCAGTTATTGGCGGTAATTGGCACGCCATCAATCGATTGGTAACCGAGCATGAATGTGCGACAGCCTTCACGAGCCACGCGCTCGAATGGTGGCAGGAACCAGGAACGAAGCTTGCGCGGACTGATGTCAGCCTCAGTGGCGTCACGACCACCCTGTGTTTCTGAGTAGCCCACAAAATGCTTTGCACACGCCAAGATTGCAGTGTCATCATCAAGACCATCGCCCTGATATCCACGAACCATCGCGGAGCCAAACTCCCCGATGAGGAATGGATCCTCGCCGAATGTCTCACCGACGCGACCCCAACGCAAATCGCGCGAAATGCACAGCACGGGTGAGAATGTCCAATGCAATCCAGTCGCGGAAACTTCAACCGCACTGGCGCGAGCAACGCGCTGAACCAATTCAGGATCCCACGTCGCAGCCATGCCTAGCTGAGTCGGGAAGATTGTTGCACCTGGCCAAAATGAGTGGCCGTGAATGCAATCGTCACCAGTGAGCAGTGGAATCTGCAGGCGAGTCTCTGAAACAAGTTTCGCCGACAGAATCATGTCCTCAGGCGAAGTATGCAAAATCGAGCCAACATGAAAATCTGCAATGAGTCCAGTGATGTTCTCACGAGCATCAAGCTGCATCATCTGACCGACCTTCTCAGGAAGTGTCATCCGACCAATCAAATCGGTGATGCGTTCATCAATAGAAAGAGCAGGATTCTTGTAAGCAGGCAATTCAGTCACCAGACAACACTAGTAGCCGAAGGCTGATGGCGACATCACAGGAGAAAACAAAAGACCCTCCCAAGGGAGGGTCTTCATTGTGGAGGCTAGGGGACTCGAACCCCTAACCCCCTGCTTGCAAAGCAGGTGCGCTACCAATTGCGCCAAGCCCCCATGACTTCCGAAAAAGTCACTAGACAAAACTACTCGGAATCTGCTTGTGTCCACAAATTCTGTTCAGCTTTTGCCGCAGTAACACGCTTGAAAGTCACAAAACCAACAACAGCCATAATTGCGGCAGTAAAGAGCTTCTTCATAGCGACTCCTTTTCGAACGTTACTTGCGTGGGCCCAGATGGACTTGAACCATCGACCTCTTCCTTATCAGGGAAGCGCTCTAACCAAGCTGAGCTATGGGCCCGTACATTTTCTTACCGATATTAAATTATTGCTTTAGTTGTCTGTATTGACCTCTACCTTGCGCCAGCGTTCTAACCAAGCTGAGCTATGGGCCCTTACATTTTTTTACAGTGTCTTGCATTTTCTTGCCGATATTCAGTTGTCTTGCCGCGAGGTCGATTATCGCCCTCTCCCTTGCGCCAGCGGTCTTACGAAGCTGAGCTCTGGGCCCTTACATTTTCTTACAGTGTCTTGAATTCTTACCTTCACTCACGCGCATGAATCAAACTCGGCACGCGAGATAAGAGATTACCCTAACGCGGGCTAAGTCCCAAAATGAAGCCTAGGCTCGATCAGTCAAAGTGACTTCAATCCCACCGGTAAAACCCACACTCAAGTTGTAAAGAACTGCAAAAATACTTGAAAGTACAGTGAGTAAAACGATTTCTGCCGCCGAAATCAACATAGTCAAACCCACTAAACGGCCCAGCGATAAGAAACTAATTCCACCATTGGTATTACCGCCCGCATCTCTAAAAATGCTCGTGAGTGCGTCGAAGACTCCCGATGCGGACAAGATAAGCCACAATGCCACACTCGCCACCATAATCACACCGGCCAGCGTGATGCCGAACATAAACGCAGCCTTGGCAACCGACCATGGATCCAAGCGCGTCAGATGTAATCGCGCCTGACGCGAAACCGAAACACCATCTGAACCTTCCACTGGATTCACGTTTAATGTGCTCACGACGGCTACTCCTGCTCAGTGCTTTCAGTCTCTTGCTCTTGGCCATCTGTCGGTGCAATTTCAGAAGCGACTTCCTCTGTGGCTTCCACGTCATCTAGTTCGAGGCCTTCAAGCTCAGCTTCAGCAGATGCGTCAGCACGAGCGACCGCAACGACCTGATCGTCGTCACCGACCTTCATAAATGAAACACCCATCGTGTCGCGACCAGCAGCGCGGATTTCATCCACACGCGTCCGGATGACAACGCCGTTACTCGCAATCGCAAAAATCTCGTCATCAGCTGAACAGACAAGAGCGCCGGCAAGGCCACCACGCTTTTCTACAAGACGCATCGCACGAATACCCTGCGTTCCGCGACCCCTAGCATTCCACTCCCTCAGTGCAGTGCGCTTTGCCCAGCCACCTTCTGTGACAGTCACGAGGAATGCGTCTTCAGTCGCGACCTCGAGTGAAAGTAAGTAATCATCTTCGCTCTTAAAACGCATGCCGATAACACCCGTTGCTGAGCGCCCCATAGGACGCAACGTTGAGTCACTTGCATTGAAGCGAACTGAGTAACCGTTCTTGGAGACAAGCAGAACGTCGTCGGTGTCACTCACTAGTTGTGCAGAAACAACGGCATCATCATCACGAAGATTAATGGCAATCAAACCAGTGCTACGTGGTGAGTCGTATTCGGTAAGTCGTGTTTTCTTGACCGTGCCGTTCCGCGTAGCAAGGACTAGGTAAGGAGACTGTTCGTAGTCACGCAAATGAAGCACCTGCGCAACGAACTCATCTGGACCAAGCTGCAACAAGTTAGCGACGTGTTGCCCACGAGCATCACGACCTGCGTCTGGTAACTCGTATCCCTTAACGCGGAATACGCGACCCTGGTTTGTGAAGAATAAAAGCCAATGATGTGTCGTCGTGACGAAGAAGTGAGCAACAACATCGTCTTGTTTCAGTGCAGCGCCCTTGACTCCACGTCCACCCCGCTTTTGAGCACGGTAAAGCGCAGCTTTAGTGCGCTTCGCATAGCCATCAGCCGTTAACGTCACCACAATGTCTTCAACCGCAATGAGGTCTTCATTATGGACGTCGTTCTCATCAGGAATGATCGTGGAACGACGCTCGTCGCCGAACTTGTTAACGACCTCTGCAAGTTCCTCACTGACAATTGTGCGCTGGCGTTCAGGACTCGCCAGAATGCTTTCATAATCAGCAATTTCGGCCATCAACTTGTCATGCTGTGCTTGGAGTTCGTTGCGCTCGAGAGCCGCCAACTTACGGAGTTGCATGTCAAGAATCGCTTGAGCTTGAATTTCATCAATGTCAAGCAACTCTTGTAGACCTTGCTGTGCAATGGAGGCAGAGGCAGAGGCACGAATCAATGCGATCACTTCATCGATGCGATCGATGGCCTTAAGCAAACCAATCAGAATGTGAACACGTTCTTGAGCGATCCGCAGACGGTATGCAGTGCGACGCTGAATCACTTCAATCTGATGTGCAATCCAGTTAGTGACAAATGCATCAATCGTGAGGGTACGTGGAACACCGTCAACGAGTGCCAGCATGTTGGCACCGAAGTTATCCTGAAGTTGAGTGTGTTTGAAGAGATTGTTCAAGACAACTTTTGCCACTGCATCACGTTTGAGAACAATGACGAGGCGCATACCAGTACGTGAACTACTCTCATCCACGATGTCTGCGATGCCTGAGATTTTGCCCTGATCATGAAGTTCAACAATTCGAGCGAGCAAGTTGTCTGGATTCACTTGATACGGCAGCTCTGTCACGACAATGATTGTGCGACCGCGCTTATCTTCAGTGATCTCGGTAACTGCGCGCATTGTGATTGAACCGCGACCTGTGCGGTAGGCATCGATGATTCCGCGACGACCAACAATGAGCGCACCGGTTGGAAAATCAGGACCCGATATCCGCTCTAGTAAAGCCTCAACTAGTTCCTCGCGAGCAGCCTCAGGATTCTGCAATGCCCACTGGATGCCTGCAGCAACTTCGGTCAGGTTGTGTGGCGGAATATTGGTGGCCATGCCGACAGCAATGCCGGATGATCCGTTAACCAGCAAGTTGGGGAAACGTGCGGGCAAGACTGTTGGTTCGAGATTCTTGCCATCGTAGTTGGGGACGAAATCAACAGTCTCTTGATCAATATCACGAACCATTTCCATGGCTAGCGGAGCAAGGCGTGCCTCGGTGTAACGCGATGCAGCAGCTGAGTCGTTGCCAGGTGAACCAAAGTTTCCTTGACCCTGAACCAATGGATAGCGCAGTGACCAGGACTGAGTCAGGCGAACCAAGGTGTCATAAATCGCACTATCACCGTGTGGGTGATACTGACCCATAACTTCACCGACAACACGGGCGCTCTTATTGAATGCGCGATCTGGTCGGTAGCCACCGTCATACATCGCATAGAGAACACGGCGATGCACTGGCTTGAGACCATCGCGTACATCTGGCAAAGCACGAGACACGATGACACTCATCGCGTAGTCCATGTAGGACCTTTGCATTTCTACATTGAGGTCTACGACTTCAATCTGATCGTTTTGTTCAGGTGTCTGTGTCATTAGATGTCCAAGAATCGTACGTCGCGGGCGTTACGCTGAATGAAGTTACGACGGCTTTCGACGTCTTCACCCATCAGCGTGGAGAACAATTGGTCAGCCTGTGCAGCATCCTCAACTGAGACTTGAAGTAGTACACGATTAGTCGGATCCATTGTGGTCTCCCACAACTCATCAGCATTCATTTCGCCTAGACCCTTGTAACGCTGAATGTCTTCCTGCCGCAATTTTTTGCCTGCTGCCAGACCTGCTTCAACCACGGCATCACGTTCGCGATCGCTGTATGCGTATGCCGGAGCTTCACGTGACCACTTCACCTTGTAAAGAGGTGGCTGAGCCAGATAAACAAATCCACCATCAACAAGTGGACGCATAAAGCGGAACAGGAACGTCAAAAGCAGGGTGCGAATGTGCTGACCATCAACATCCGCATCAGCCATCAACACAACTTTGTGATAGCGAAGACGGTTGATGTCGAACTCATCCTGAATACCTGTACCAAAAGCAGAAATGAGCGCCTGCACTTCAGTGTTCGCCAAAATTTTGTCGAGGCGCGTCTTCTCGACATTCAGAATCTTGCCTCGAATTGGCAGAATCGCTTGAGTGCGTGGATCACGACCCTGACCGGCTGAACCACCAGCAGAGTCACCTTCCACGATGAAGACTTCACATTCCATCGGCTCGTTACTCGAGCAGTCCTTGAGCTTGCCAGGAAGTCCGCTGCCCCCGAGTAGACCCTTACGACTACGTGCTAGATCGCGGGCCTTGCGCGCTGCCATTCGAGCAGTTGCGGCTTGCACTGACTTGCGAGCGATGTCTTTGCCCTCGCCCGGATTCTTTTCAAACCACTGCGCAAGTTGCTCGTTAACAACTTTCTGCACAAATGTTTTGGCTTCAGTGTTACCAAGTTTAGTTTTGGTCTGCCCTTCAAATTGTGGCTCTCGCAATTTGATAGACACAATCGCAGTCAAACCTTCACGAACGTCGTCTCCAGAAAGATTCGAGTCCTTCTCCTTGAGAATGTTCCAATCGCGAGCGAATTTGTTGACCAAGGTTGTCAGAGCCGCACGGAAACCTTCTTCGTGCGTTCCGCCTTCAATCGTGCTAATCGTGTTCGCAAATGTGTAGACAGATTCCGAATATGTGTCATTCCACTGCATAGCGACTTCGAGGCTAAGGCCACGCTCTTCATCTTCTGCCGCAAATTCAATTACGCCACCGTGGATAGGGCTCTTGCGAGCATTGATGTGGCGAACGAAATCGGCAATGCCACCTTCATAAAAATATGTGACATGGCGAGGTCCAATTGGCTCATCTATTGACTCGATGTCATCCGTAACAACCTGTGCATTCGGACGTTCGTCAGTCAGCGACAGGGTAAGTCCACGGTTGAGGAAGGCCATCTCTTGGAAGCGACGAGAAAGGGTCTCAAAGTTGTAGTCCGTAGTTTCGAAAATGTCGCCATCAGCCCAGAAGGTGACTGTTGTACCCGTGGTTTCACTCTTGCCGTTTTCAGCAAGCGGTGCGACAGGAACACCATGACGGTATGACTGCTCATAAATATTTCCATTACGGCGAACCTGAACATCAACGTTTGTAGAAAGCGCGTTAACTACCGAAACGCCCACGCCGTGCAGACCGCCCGAAACTGCATATCCGCCACCACCGAACTTTCCGCCAGCATGTAAAACGGTGAGCACAACCTCAACAGCTGGCTTGCCCTCAGAAGGAACGATATCCACTGGAATACCACGGCCGTTATCAACCACACGAACGCCGCCATCTGCCAAAATTGTGACATCGATGTGCGTGCAGTGTCCCGCTAACGCCTCATCCACTGAGTTGTCGACAACTTCATAAACCAAGTGATGCAGACCACGTTCCCCCGTGGATCCGATGTACATACCTGGTCGCTTACGGACTGCATCTAGGCCCTCAAGGACCTGGATGGCGCTTGCGTCATACGACACTTAGAGGCCTCCCACTAGGGTAAAAATTTCATCACAAAATACGCATAAAATTGCGGTTTTTTGTCATGTCGGATTACCTTCAATCCTATCTGTTTTTACGACAGATTTAGGCAGTTATCCCTAACCATATGTGTCGCGTGGACCGCGGCCGGGCACACTTCTCAGACCGTGTTTCCACGATGGCGCCGACGGAGCGAGCACCTTGATTTCGGTTACTCGTCCTTGTCCAATTTCGTCATGAATTCTTTGCTCAATTTGTGGCAACAACATCCGCATTTGGGTTGCCCATGCTGTTGAAGCGGCCCTTAAAACCAGGACGCCAGATTTCCCGCTCGCATCTAATGTGAAGGTTTCGATTTCGATATGCTCACTCACATCGACACCGACGATGCTTGGCCATTGAGCACGTAGTTTGCCGCTAGCTACATTGAGATCCCAACCTTTATTGATGACAAGGTTGTCAATGAGTTGGGCGAATTCTGCTGGATCGCGCTCATCTGGGCCAGGGCCACTGCGCTGTTCGTCATACAACTTATTGACGCGCCGTCTGGTCGTAGGTACTCCAGTACGTAGCCTGGCGCGAGTCATCAAAGACTTCAGGAACTCCTGAGCTGCTTTATCAAGCATTTAAACCCCCTCACCCAAAACCATGTGAAATGACTTTAATTCACTCGGTACATCTTCAAGCACGGCAGCCGTAATCAGTACTTGCTCGACCCCAGAAACTGCTGAAACCAGTCGACTTCTGCGCTTGCGATCTAGTTCAGCGAAAACATCATCCAAAATCAGAATCGGATCATCATCGTGTTGACGCAAAATGGTGAAAGTAGCAAGACGGAGGGCTAAAGCAACGGACCAGGATTGACCGTGTGAAGAGTACTCTTTGGCTGGCATTCCACTGAGCGTCAGTTCTATGTCATCTCGATGTGGTCCCACGAGTGTGACTCCTCGTTCAACTTCCTCTCGATGGCGCTGCGCGAGTGCGAGCCGGAAATCTTTTTGCACAGCCTCTACATCAATGTGCTCTGTTACTAACCAACTTGACTGATAAGTCGCGAGTAGCGGTTCAGTATCTCCACTAAGCATATTTCCGTGTTCATCAACTGGTTCTTTAAGTTGGGCTAGTGCCTGTAAGCGCTGACTCACAAGCTGGCTACCGTATTCAATAAGCTGCTCGTCCCATGCTTCCAAAGTCGCAAGTGCATTAGCTGACATCTCACGCCGACCATTGGACTTGAGCAGTGAATTGCGTTGCTTCAATGTACGTTCATAATCCAAACGCAAGCCAGAAAATCTTGGGGCGAGCTGAGTACAGAAATCATCAATGTAGCGTCGGCGTGCGGCTGGTTCTCGGCGCACTAACTCAAGATCTTCCGGGGCAAAAATGACCGTGTGAACGAGTCCAAGGACATCGCGTGGTTTAGTCAGTTTGTTTCCATTGAGAGTGACCTTGTTTGTGCCACTAGTTTTGAGCGTGATGCCGACATTCGCCTGACGATCGTGTTTCTGCACGAGTGCGGCAATCTGAGCCTCTTCGCATCCCCACCGAATTAATGGAGTGTCCTGAGAAACTCGATGACTTCCCAGGGTCGCAAAATAATTGACGGCTTCGACAATGTTTGTTTTTCCTCGGCCGTTGCGACCAATGATTGCAGTAACGCCAGAATCAAAAACGAATTGCTCATCCTGGTGATTTCTAAAGTCTCTCAGTGAGAGCGACTTAATCTGCATTTATTAAGGCTGACGGATAGGCATTAACAGGTACTTAAATTCATCTCTCGATGGTGCATCCATATCCGCAGCACCAGTGATGACGGCTGGTTTAGCTGGAGCGGTCATGGCGATTATGGCTACCGGGGTGTCGATGGCATTTAAGCCATCAAGAAGAAAGCCCGGGTTAAACGCAATAGAAATTTCATCACCCGACGTTGAACATTCCACGTATTCCTGTGCTTGAGCGATGTCACCGCTACCGCCGCCACCAGTCACAATGGCTTCTGTTCCAGTGAAAGTAATTTTGACTGGTTGCTCGCGATCAAGAACTAGGGCTACGCGCTTTACTGCCTCCGCTAATGAGGCAGTACTCACTTGCGCCACAGTTGAAGATTCACTAGGGAGCAATGTTTTGTACTTAGGGAAGTCAGCTGCCAACATTCGACTCGTCGTTTGACGTCCAGCACCTTCGACACCAACTATGCCCTCACTTATCGAAGCAAAAGCTAGTGCAACAGTTTCGGTTGTCGAAAGCGATTTAGCGGTGTCTGATAAAAACTTCGCAGGAACGAGGGCATTAGTGGAGAGATTGGTCGCAGATGGCGACCACTGTAATTCACGAATAGCAAGACGGTAGCGGTCAGTCGCTGCAAGAGTGATTAGTGACCCGTCCACATCAACTTTGATACCGGTAAATGCTGGAAGTGTTTCATCACGAGAAGCGGCAACAAAAACTTGAGCAATAGCATTAGCAAAATCTGATCCGGACACAGTGCCACTGACCTCAGGCATGGTCGGTAGTGGTGGGTACTCAGTCACGGGCATGGTCGGGATGGTGAATGACGAGCGTCCACACGTGATCGTTGCCCGCGAGCCTTCAACAGCAACGTCAATATTCGAGGAAGGTAACGATCGAGTGATGTCGGCCAGAAGACGCCCTGGCACCAAAATTGTGCCGTTGTCAGTTACTCTGGCGGCAAGATTCACTCGAGCGCTTACATCGGCATCGCTTCCGGAAATAACGATTCCGTCAGGGTCAGCGACGATGTGTAGTCCGGTGAGTAACGGGTTAACGGACTTTGTGGGCAAACTACGTGAAGCCCAGCTCACTGCCTCGGCCATTACATCACGATCAACTTGGAACTTCACGGTTTACTTCACCTTTGTGTCAATGGATTACCTTGCTGTGTGGAGTACAACTTACTCAACCCAGCGGTCAACTTTGTCAGTGCCCACCTATCGTGTGCCCACCTATCGTGTCATGAGCGACCGACGTTTGCACTACCTCTATGCACGGGTCATGAAATATTGGACTAGCCAATCTTGAGGCTGTTTTCCAAATGTTCACACAGGTAGTTGGTCAATGTGGATTTGATAGATATATCTTTCATAGTAGTAATAGCCATTGTGGATTTTGGGGATAACTTAAAAACTACCTACAGGCATTGAATTTCTACTCAGCTTCAGGTGTGGATAAGACGTGAGAAATTGATGGACCTGTGACCAAAGCCTGGTTTGTCCACAGTTATCCACAGATTAGTGTGGAAAGTCATGTGGTTTATCCATAGGTTATGGGCAGGAAATACCTAAAGAAATTTACGCAACGTACTTATCCACACGATTATCCCCAATGTGTATAAGGGTGACTAATGAGTCCCGTGGGATTTAAATGACATATTGTGTTTCGTGAGTATCGAAATTTAAATTCGAACCTCGTTTAGAGGCTTTTTTGAGTCGGAAATGTGGTGCTAGGCCTGTCTGGCTTGTGACTTGATGCGTGCGGTTAAGTCACTGACTTTGTTGTAAAGGCTGCGACGTTCGGCAATAAGTTGACGAATTTTGCGATCGGCATGCATGACAGTTGTGTGGTCGCGTCCCCCGAATTGCTGACCGATTTTAGGTAGTGACAAGTCGGTGAGTTCGCGACACAAATACATTGCGATTTGGCGAGCTTCAACGAGAACACGTGAACGGCTGGCTCCAGTGAGATCTTCCATAGTGATACCGAAGTAACTTGCTGTTTGGGTCATGATCAAATTTGCTGTAATTTCCGGACCTGCTGCATCAGTAACTAAATCCCGCAAGACGATTTCGGCGAGGTCAAGAGTCACCGGTGCACGATTGAGACTCGCAAATGCCGTTACCCGAATAAGTGCACCCTCGAGTTCACGAATGTTTGTGGACATCTTTGAGGCAATGTATTCCAAAACGTCCGGCGGCGCTGTCAATCGCTCCTGTGCACTCTTCTTACGGAGAATAGCGATTCGGGTTTCTAAATCGGGTGGTTGAACATCAGTAATAAGGCCCCATTCAAATCGGGAGCTCATTCGATCCTCAAACCCCTGCAGCTGTTTGGGAGGAAGATCCGAAGTGATAACAATCTGCTTATTGGCATTGTGCAGTGTGTTGAAGGTGTGGAAAAACTCTTCTTGAGTCTGCACCTTCCCTGACAGGAATTGAATATCGTCCACGAGGAGAACGTCAACATCACGATAACGACGTTGGAATTCTTTGGCCTTGTCATCGCGAATGGAGTTGATGAACTCGTTAGTGAATTCTTCGCTACTGACATAGCGAACTTTCATGCCCGCATAGAGCGTTCGCGCATAGTGACCAATTGCGTGGAGTAGGTGAGTCTTTCCCAGGCCAGATTCACCGTATACAAAGAGTGGGTTGTAAGCCTTTGCTGGCTGCTCTGCTACTGCTCGGGCGGCCGCGTGGGCGAATCGATTGGATGAGCCAGGAACGAAAGTGTCAAATGTATATTTCGGATTCAGGCGACTACCCTCTTCAGCCGTTCGAGGTGCTGGGGCCGGTCCACGACTTTCCTGTGGAGGTAGAGCTGGATTTGGGTCCGATTGAATGTGGCGGTCGTTATCTGCATAAGTAGCGTCAGCCAATTCGTCGGTTGCTTCATCATCAAGATCTGGAGCGATGGATTCATCCACAGTCACGGCGAGCCGCACTTCACGACCCAAAATTTTTGAGAGTGCATCACACACAATGGGGCTCAACCGAGTTTCTAGGACATCTTTGGTGAATTCATTGGGAGCCGCGATCAGTGCTGTGTCGCCGATGAAACCCAATGGTCGAGTGAGCGCCACGAATGCGCGTTGCTGGGCGGTGATGGCACCAGTCGCGAGCGACTCGAGTGTCTGATTCCAAACACTGTTAAGTTCTTCGTTAGTCATCTGAGCCCTCCATACGTTTTCCACAGGCTGGACTCGCCAGACTACGCCTGTCTATTGGCATTGACAAGTTTTTACACAGGCTCGATTCAGCATGAGTCTCAACCTCGGTGAGCGCTGACCGGAATAGATTGAAACTGATTCGATTAGTCTGCGTTTGACCAGATAGCAGTCCAAGGCGTATCTTTGAGCGTATCCTTGTCGATCGATGGCAATACTCGTCGAATGTTCACGAATCAATGTCGTGGATGTCCGATGGCGAATCGATCGCCCTAACTTCCTGCGGAGTATTTACTATGTCAAAGCGCACTTTCCAGCCGAATAATCGCCGTCGTGCTAAAACTCATGGTTTTCGTCTACGTATGAGCACCCGCGCCGGTCGTGCAGTTCTATCTGCCCGCCGTGCTAAGGGTCGCGATCGCCTCTCGGCTTAATCGTCTTTTGGCATGCTCCCCGCCGATGCGCGTCTGCGTACTTCGTCGGACATCGCTGCAACTATGAGGCAAGGTACTAAGTACAGCTCTCGTCTTATCGTGTTGCACGTGGCTCGCGAAATGTCTGAATCTACCAAAATCGCCTTTGCTGTGGGCAAATCCGTCGGGAATTCCGTGGTCAGACACCGCATTACCCGAAGATTGCGCCACATTGCCGCTCATGAACTAGGTCATTTTCCCTCTGGAAGTTTTGTAGTAGTTCGAGCATTGCCCAACACCGCTACAGCTTCGTTTGCTGAGTTGAATGAGAATGTGCGTTTTGCACTTTCCAAGGTGGCAACCGGATGAAACGCACAATAATTGCTGTGAGCCGAGTTTGGAACAAGACATTGGGTGCTCTTCTGTCAGCTTCATTCGTTGGCTTAATTCGGCTTTATCAAGCCTTACTGAGTCCTGTGCTCGGGCAGCGCTGCCGCTACTACCCAAGTTGCTCAAATTATTCCCTCCAGGCAATTGGTACGCATGGCGCTATCAAGGGTTCGGCTCTTACGGTGTGGCGAGTCCTTCGCTGCAACCCGTGGTCAGGCGGTGGCATTGATCACGTGCCAGGACGTGGCACCTGGACAAATTCTCAAGTGATTGAATTTTCAACTAAACCGTTAGGTATGGTGTAAAAAGATGAATCCATTATCTTGGCTCGAAACTGCTGTGAGTTGGGTGCTGGTCACGTTCCACTCAGGATTGTCTCTTATTTTCAAGGCAGATAGTGGTTGGGCCTGGGGCCTTGCCATTGTTGGCCTAGTTATCTTGATCCGTATTCTGTTGGTACCACTATTCGTGAAGCAGATTAAGAGCCAGCGGAATCTGCAGATTATTCAGCCGCAGATTAAGGAAATTCAGAAGAAGTATGCTGGCGATCGTGAACGCCAATCGCAAGAAATGATGAAGTTATACAAGGACACCGGTACCAACCCGCTAGCCAGTTGCTTGCCAATTTTGGCTCAGGCTCCCATCTTTTTCGCACTCTTTCACGTTCTTCAAGGAATCGCCCAGAGCAAGCCATACGGTGTGATGACCACTGCATTGGTCGAGCAGGCACGAAATGCCAAGATTATCGGGGCTCCGATCTACGGCACTTTCACTCATCGTGCTGATACGAGCAACCCATCAGCAACCCTGTATGTAACTGTTGTCTTGATTGTGTTGATGACTTCGACGACCTTCTTGACTCAGCGTCAAATGATTGTCAAGAACTCGGCTCCAGACAATCCAATGGTCCAGCAACAGAAAATCATGTTGTACGTCTTCCCAGTTATTTTTGCCATCTCCGGCATTAACTTCCCGATTGGTGTTCTGTTGTACTGGTTCACCACCAACTTGTGGACAATGGGACAGCAGTTCTACGTCATTCACAATAGTCCGCAGCCTGGGACACCAGCGCACGCACAACTCGAAGCAAGACGAGCTGCTAAAGCTAATACCAGCGGTGCCTCAAGCGTCGAAGCCGTACAAGATTCAGACGAGGCAAATACGCCTCGTAAGCAACCAAAACGTAAGCCACGGAGCAAGCGTTCCTAGTTTCACGTGAAACATAGTATTTCTCGAAAGGTATACAAATGAGCGAAAAATTGTCGTTACTAGAGCAAGAAGGCGAGATTGCCGCGGATTATCTTGAAGGGCTGCTTGACATCGCGGACCTCGATGGTGACATCGACATGGATGTCGAAAACGGTCGTGCCGCGGTGAGCATTGTTGGTGCTGATTTGTCGCAACTTGTAGGTCCAAAGGGTCAGGTCCTTGACGCCATTCAGGAACTTACTCGCCTCGCCGTGACCCGGGAGACTGGCGAACGTTCCCGCTTGATGTTGGATATTTCAGGTTATCGCGTTTCTGTGCGCGAGCGTCTGGTGACGCTTGCCCAAGAAGCCGCACAGCAGGCCATAGAAACTGGCGAACCAGTTGAACTTAAGCCGATGAATGCCTTTGAACGGAAAATCGTCCACGACGCAGTTGGCGAAGCTGGAGCGGTAAGCGTCTCCAAGGGCGAAGAGCCAAAGCGTCGCATTGTCGTCAACCCTGCCTAACTGTCTCGTTTTACGGGAACGTCTTTGGTCATGAGTGAGGAGTGTTTCACGTGAAACATGAAGTCATCGCAAAGGCCTACCCTGAGGCGTTGCCGTTATTGGAGTCGTATCACCAATGGTTGGCTACAGCTGGTATCGAACGTGGACTCATCGGACCACGAGAAGTTGAACGCCTCTGGGATCGTCACATCGCTAATTGTGCTGTAGTGGAAGAACTCATTCCAGGCGAGTCACTCGTCTATGACGTCGGTAGTGGCGCTGGGCTTCCGGGCCTCGTTCTTGCGATTGTGCGTCCAGATTTGAAGATTGGCTTGATCGAGCCCTTGCTGCGCCGTGCCACTTTCTTATCCGAGGTCATCAGCGACTTGGGATTGTCGGAGCGAGTCACGGTCTATCGAGACCGAGCCGAGCAGGTGAAATTGGCCAAGGCTGACGTCGTGACAGCGAGAGCTGTGGCTCCCCTTTCAAAACTTCTGCAATGGACTTTGCCCCTCACCAAGACTGGTGGGCTAATTCTGGCGATGAAGGGTGCTTCTGCGGAGGATGAAATTCTCGAAGCTAAGTCGGTGCTCAAAGGCAGGACTGCGCAGATTGTTATGTGCGGACAAGGAATTGTTGATCCAACAACCACTGTAGTTCGGGTAGCCTGTTAGCCTGCTGTCGGTAGAAGCGCTTACGCTTAGTGGGCACAGACCCTAAATTTTTGACATGGAGTGTTCCTTATGGATTTTGGTAACCACGAAGACACGCCATTAGCTAAAGCAGCCGCCGATGCAGTATTCATCAAGATGGGGCTTAAGGGTACATTTCCAGCACCATCCACCACGCGAGTACTGACTGTGGCTAATCAAAAGGGCGGTGTCGGTAAAACTACGACAGCAGTGAATTTATCGGCTGCCATGGCTCTCGCTGGTCTTAAAGTACTTTTGATTGACCTCGACATGCAGGGAAACGCTTCTACCGCCTTAGGTGTTGAGCATGAAGAAGGCACGCCCGGAACCTACGATGTGCTCATTGAAAACGCGCACATTGCAGACTTGGCAGTTTTAGCCCAGGGTTTCGATACGCTCTGGTGTCTTCCTGCCACCATTGACTTGGCTGGGGCAGAGCGAGAACTCGGTAGCGATGAAGATCCTTTGTGGCCTTATCGGCTCCGGAATGCCATAAAGGACTATTTGGATACCCATCCAGTGGATTACATCTTTATTGATTGCCCACCTAGTTTGGGACGACTGACAGTAAATGCACTCAGTGCCGTCTCTGAAGTGCTGGTGCCTATTCAATGTGAGTTTTATGCCCTTGAGGGCGTTCAGCAACTTATGCAGACCGTTGAGCTAGTTCAGCAGAATCTCAATCCTGAACTTGCCATATCAACTATTCTGCTCACCATGTTCCAACGAGGCACAAATTTGGCGGTGCAGGTAGCCGATGAAGTACGGGCATTCTTTGGCGGCAAAGTGCTAGAGACGATGATTCCGCGCAATATTTATGTTGCAGAGGCTCCGTCCTTTGGTCAGTCCGTCTTGACCTACGATCCTGGCTCTCGTGGTTCAGTCGCTTATGTGGATGCTGCTCGTGAAATTGCCCTGCGTGGCGTAGTACAAGGAGAAAACTAATGGCTAACCGGCGAGGACTAGGGCGCGGTTTGGGAGCAATCATCCCGGACAGCAAAGTTTCACGTGAAACATCTGCAGCCACTGCAGTTGAAGAGGTGACAACTCAATCTCAACAGCAGTCCAAAGTCACAGACTCTGGTGAGGTCGAGTCTGGAGAGACAATCTACCCAGGCGCTCCAGCGAGTGACACCTCGTCGAGCTCGCCGTCTCAGGTCGCGGGACAGTCAGCATCCGACCTGCCGATGCCAATAGCGGGGTTGACATTCGTTGAATTAGCCATTGATGACATAGTTCCAAACCACGCTCAGCCACGCACAGTTTTCGACGAGGAAGCTCTTGCTGAACTTGTGCATTCCATTCAAGAAATTGGTCTCCTTCAACCGATCGTTGTGCGCACTGCAGAGACGGGTTACGAACTCATTGCTGGTGAGCGCCGACTACGCGCAAGCAAGCTAGCCGGGCTTAAGACCATCCCTGCCCTGATTCGCGAAACTGCGGATGACAAGATGCTGCGCGATGCACTTTTGGAAAATCTGCATCGCAGTGCCCTCACGCCACTTGAAGAAGCTGCCGCTTATCAGCAGTTACTTTCAGATTTTGGTGGTACTCAAGAAGAACTCGCCACACGTCTAGGCCGCTCTCGCCCACAAATTTCCAACACCCTTCGCCTACTTAACCTGCCTCCAGCGGTGCAACGACGAGTGGCAGCCGGAGTTCTCAGCGCAGGGCACGCGAGAGCATTGCTGGCCCTGAAGGATGCTGAGCAGATGGAAGCACTCGCTAAACGAATTGTTGCTGAGGGGCTTTCAGTTCGATCAGTTGAAGAAATTGTCTCGCTAGGTGTGGATAAACCAAAGAAGAAAGTCAGTTCAAAGAAGGGTGGCACGATCAGTGCACCTGGACTGGCACAGCTTGGTGAACGTATGTCAGAACGCTTGGATACTCGGGTGACGGTACAGCTAGGAGCCAAGCGTGGCAAGGTGGTTATTGATTTTGCCACGCTAGAAGATTTACGTCGAATAGTGGAGTTAGTTGATCCGCCGCGGCTCGGAATGTTTGGTGAACCTCTCAACTAAAGGTTTACACATTGGTGGATAACCTGTGGAAACGAGATGTGACCCAAGTCACATAAAATGAGCAGTTAGTCATCCCTATGCCGCAGGTCTAGCCAGTTAATGCTGTGGTTTAGCCAATTCGTGGTGCGAGCATCCGAGATATCGCCGAAACGATACCTTCAGCAATTGCCTCACGCGCATCGGGCGAGGCCAAGTGCGCAACGTCATCTGGATTTGAGGCGTAGCCGAGTGTCGCTCGAACACACGGCATCCGAGTCAAACGCAACAAATCCCATGTTTTCGGGTGACTTTGCAAATCCATCAGAGGTGTGCGAGAAGCAATCTCTTCTTGAATTAAATCGGCCAGACGCATTCCAGCCGCAGATCGTGAGTATTGGTGACCGAAGTAGTAGGTAGCAACCCCATGGGCCGACGAATTCTCGTGCGTATCTAGGTCAATACTGACCACGAGATCAACATTCTGCTGGTTCGCTAAAAGTGCTCGCGCAGCCTCTTCACTCAAGGCAGAATTATGTGACCGCGTCATAACGACCATGGCACCGGCAGCAGACAAGCGACCCTCAATGCGATTGGCAATGTCCCAACAGACCGTTGCGTGGTCGAGTCCCGAACCACCCACGAGTTTCACCAAAGAATCACTAGGGTCAACCATCACGGTGCATGTTTCCACGGACCTAGTGCGATGATTAGGATCCCAAGTTAAAAGTTCACGCAGGTGCTCTTGATTGCCACCAGCCACCGTTCGGGAAAGCCGATTCAGTGCCCGGAAGACATCAGGTCCACAGATACCATCACTCTGCAGGCCCACATTCTTTTGAAAATCACGCACAGCTCGCTCCGTTTGAGCTCCATAAATGCCATCGACCCTGTTAATTTTGAAGCCCAACTCAATGAGACGACGTTGCAACTGCGCAACATCATCACCGTGCACCATATTGCGTGGCAAAAAAGTGAGCAATCGATCACCGAGAGACCAGCGAGCCTCCTCGATGCGCCTAAAAGTCTGCGGCCCCAGAATCCCATCCACGGTTAGTCCACGCGTCTGCTGGAAGACTTTTATGGCATGACACAACTCGTCATCGAAAACCTCGGTATGAGAAGCGCCTTCTAAGAGCCCAAGACGACTTAGACGATCTCGGACTTCTTGTACCTCTGGTCCAGAATCGCCAAGTGTCAGGTTAATCGCTGGCATGAACTACTTAAATAAATTCGGCAAGATCTGCCAGCAAGCCGGCCTTTGGCTTAGCGCCAATGATTTGCTTCACAATCTGCCCACCAACATAGACATTCATCGTCGGAATCGAAGAGACACCGAAATTAGCTGCAGTTGCAGGATTTTCATCAACATTCAGCTTTGCGATTGTAATTTTGTCACCATGAGCAGCAGCAATTTCATCGAGAATTGGGGCAACCATTTTGCATGGGCCACACCATTCAGCCCAGAAGTCAACAAGAACTGGCTTGTCGCTGTTGAGGACCTGATCCTGGAAGTTCTCGTCGGTTACTTCAATTGTCGCACCCATGGTGTTCTCCTTATTTAAGTACTTATCCAGCATACGGGGTCGTAAGCCAGACCTGAAAGATTGCTTTATTGATCGGCCAAATGTGACAAGTAGCGTTCTGCATCAAGCGCTGCAGAACAGCCAGAGCCTGCCGCCGTGATTGCCTGTCGATAGGTGTGGTCCACTAGATCTCCACACGCGAAGACTCCCTCAAGATTGGTCGCAGTTGTGCCGTGACCAGTAAGTACGTAGCCCTCAGCGTCTAGATTCACTTGCCCCTTGAAGAGATCCGAGCGAGGGTCATGACCGATGGCAACGAACAGCCCAGTCACCGCAAGTTCGCTTTGTTCATCCGTCTTCAAGTTGCGCAGGGTCACACTGGAAAGTTTCTCTTCACCGTGCAGGTCGACAACTTCGCTGTCCCAGACGAACTTGATTTTAGGATCATTGAATGCACGTTGGGCCATGATCTTACTTGCACGCAACTCATCGCGACGGTGAATCATGGTGACTGACTTAGCAAATCGGGTCAGGAAGGTCGCTTCCTCAACTGCGGAGTCGCCACCACCAACAACAGCAATATCTTGATCGCGGAAGAAGAAGCCGTCACATGTTGCACACCAAGAAACCCCATGACCTGACAAGCGCTTCTCGTTTTCAAGACCGAGTTCCCGATAGCTAGAGCCGGTAGCCAAAATGACTGACCGAGCCTTAAACTTAGTGCCATTACCATCGGTAACAACCTTGATGGGGCCCGTGAGATCTGCTGCAGTTACATCATCCGTGATGAGGTGAGCGCCGAATTTCACAGCTTGTGCACGCATGTTTTCCATTAGTGCTGGACCCATGATGCCTTCTGGAAAACCGGGGAAGTTCTCCACTTCGGTTGTGTTCATAAGTGCACCGCCAGCGGTCACTGCACCCTCAAAAATGATGGGATTCAGTTGGGCTCGGGCAGCGTAAATAGCTGCTGTGTATCCAGCAGGCCCTGAACCAATGATGATGACATCAGACACATCGTCAGACATAATTTTCCTTTGCGGCTTTGCAGTCATTGCAAGTGTAGTCACAGCCACACGTGTTTAAGACAACACAACTTTGATTTCAGTTATTCCCGATTCGTACGGTCCGGAGTTCAATCGAGGCAATCTGGTGAGCCACACAAGCACGTATCTCCCAGTGAGCCCGCTATCGCTTCCAACGACCGCACTCGTGTCCGAATCTGTCACACTGCCAAGCAGTTCTGCAGCATTTCGGTCAGGTTCAGAATTATTGGTGACGTAAACAGAGACATCTTGACCAGGTACGCTGAAGTCCAATCGCACCTTGGCAACAGTTGCCGGCTTGCCTAAGTCCAGAAGCAGACCGACACCAGATTTTCCCGCTAAGTCTGGCCCACGATATTGCACAGTGGTCCAGGCTGTTGCGGGATTGTTGTCGATGGCGAAACTGGTCAAGTTGGGGTTTTCTTCTAGATTGCCATCGGGATCGTAATCTCGAATAGATGTGAGATTGGCTAGCCGCACGTTCGTCGTATTGCTTACTTGAGGCTCAGGTGAGTGGGTTGCTAACGGATCAGTGACTACGTTCCCGGGAAGAAGCGCGCTCGGCACTCCACTTGGTCTGAAGTTATGTGTGAGTAGCTGCCAGCCTCCCCAGCTCAGCAGCAGAATGAAGATTGACGCCATCAAAATGGATGGCCATTTGCGAACTGATTCACTTGTTTGCTGCACGTTTGCGATCATGGCAGCAGTTGGTGATGCATTGCTCGACTTGGCAATGGGTTGGCCACTTGGCTGGGTTAGAGCAGCGATCAGAATACTCAACGCTTCAACGACCTCAACCATGGTGCCTAAAGTGCCATTTTGTGTGCTGCGGTAGAAATCGGTGACGCTTGCTGGGATGCCCTGACTGAGTAAGTCAGTCCCAAATTCGGACCGAATAGCGAGCGTATCGTCATCACTACCCTGCGAGTTAACCGACTCTTGTGTGAGCATGAAGTGGAGTGTTTGACCCAGTCCGATGACGTCGAGCTCAGCACTCGGGGAACCTGCTGACTGACTGAGCGCCCAATCGATACCGAAACCCTGCAGAACGATTTCACCTGAGTCAGCAAACAGAATGTTCTGGGCATGCACGGCGCCGTGCATGATTCCTTGAGCGTGTGCTTGGGTCAGGGTCATCGCTACCGAGCGCAGGATCTGTATGACTTGAAGCAGCGGCATCCCGTCATCATGTTGAATGTATTGTGCGAGTGTTGTGCTGGGAAGGCATTGAGTGACCACTCCGACAAATTGAGCTTCAGAATTTTGTTCATCCGACTCGTCCATTTGTTCAGAGGACATGGAAGCAGTTGGAATGACATCGAGGATGCCCACAGCCCCGCGCACTTCGAGAGCAGCTGCGTGTTCAGCAGATGACACCAACATGTCAGCGCGAGGATCCGTTACAGGCAGTAAGTGCAGATCTACCCAGCGATTAAGTACTTCATCGTGAGCGCGCCAAGAAGCATTGCGTTCAAGGCTTGGAGTCTGAAGTTCAAAAACGTATCTGTGAGCAAAGATGCGTTTTTGCATGTGGTTCATGGTCCGATTCTATTTGGCAAAACGCTTGCGAATCAGAGTTCCTGCGGCAGCGACCTCGGCAATGTGAAGTTTGCGGGCAAGGAGGTAGTAGGTAATCGTGAAGATGGTGCCATCAACTGAAAGTCTGAAGAGGGTGCTGATTGTAGATGCGCTCAAGTAAGTGGAGAATGCCATCACGTGAGCGCCGACAGTGAGGATGCCGCCGACTGCGGAGGCAAAAATAATTTGCACAATTGAACGCAAGTGTCGCGGATCTTTTAAAGCAGGAACTTCTCGAGCCAACTTGCGCCAGGTTATGACACAAACAACTGTGTAACCAAAGGCATAGGCGAGAGCCAGTGATGCAACTTTGAATGATGCGGCGGTGCTGAAGAACAACATACTGCCCAGACCAATATGCAGTGCATTAAACAGCAGGTTGATAAAGAATGGCGTCTTGGTATCCTCGCGAGCGTAATAACTGCGCAGAAGAGCGTAGAAGATGGAGAACGCCGGTAAACCTAGCGCAAACATAGAAGCAATAAATCCAATGGCTGATCCCTGTTGCTCATTCGTTGCGCCATGTCCATACAACAGCACACCTAAGCTGGGGCCAGAGATGACCAATAGGGCGGCGCTCGGAATGATAAACGCGGCTACGTGCCGAATTGTGTCGGTGAGTTGTTCACCGAAAGCTTGGGTGTCCTTGTTGTGTGCATGCCTACTTAACCGAGGCAACAGGGCAGTTATGAGGGACACTGTGATGATGGCGTGAGGAAGCATCATCATTAACTGGCCCTTTTGGTAAGAAGTAAAACCTATTGAGGTGGAGCCGTGAGTCTGAGCAATGACATTCGCATACGTGGTTAGGTTTGAAATAATCAGGAACGATATTTGATTGACCGCGACAAACCCGATGGTCCACAATGCCATGTCACCGGTCTTACTCAACCCAGCTCCGCGAAAATCAAAACGCAGGTTGAATTTATAACCCGTTTTACGCAGGGCCGGCAGTAAGAGGAGTGCTTGAACCACAACGCCAAGAGTTGTACCTGCCCCAAGCAGAGTTAGCTGCCCACCTGTAATTTTGGCTGCAGTTGGGGTGAGGTGATTAATCGTCATGAAGAGCACGGTGGTTGCAATGACGATGAGATTGTTGGCAATCGGCGCAAACATCGGAACAACAAAAATGTTTCTGGCATTAAGAATTTGCGAGATGAGCGTGTACACGCCATAGAAGAATATTTGAGGCAGACACCAGTAGGCGAAAATTGTCGCTACATGAAGATCCGCACTATTCCATTCGGATGTCGTGTAGAGGCGAATAATCAATGGCGCGAGTGCCATAGTGATGGCAACCAAAACCAGCAGAATACTGCCCACGAGTGTCAGAAGCCGATCTGCGTATTCCTTGCCGTCATCGTCATCATCCTTCATTCGACGGACAAGGGTCGGGATGAAGACGGAATTGATTGCACCTCCCGCGACCAAAATGTAGATGATGTTAGGAATGCTGTTTGCCACCGAGTAGGCGTCCGAAAAAGTTGCTGTCCCGACAGCAGCGACAAGAACAACATCACGAATCACGCCTGTGAGTCGGCTTATCAAGGTGCCGACCGCCATGCCAGAGGTCTGACCAATGCCACGGCTCATAGCTCGCTGAGGTCCTTGCGCTTATCGGTTCGTCGACGTCGAATGAAATTACTGACAGCAAGTGCCAGAAGGATGCCAAATGCCAACCGGACCAGTGTGCTAGCAACTTTTTGGTAAGCCGTCGAGGAAATACGAATGTCGAAGTGTGGCCCAGTGGCCAAACCGTTAGGCGCGATGAGTTCAACCTTGGCATCAATAACACCGGTTCCAGCCACAGAGATTGGTACCGAAACAGTTACACGTTTTCCAACAGGAACCGTAACTAGTCCAGACGGTTTAGCCGTAAATTTGCCTGGCGTATTCGACGCAATGGTTACTGAAATTCGCACATCTTGATTACTGGCATTGGCCACAGTGATCGGAATGTCTGCGTGAGTGGAGGCAATCGTGATGCGAGAGGACGTTTGAATACTCACACTGTGCGAAATGGACTGGATGCTACGAAGTTGACTCATGAGAAAGGCATGGGCCTGCGAAGTGGTCAACCACAAGTCTGAGTAACCCAGGAGTGAAGTTGGAGCTACCGCTTTCTTCCAGTTCGGGTCGACAACCATTGAGCCAACTATTTTGATGTTGTGCTTGACTGCGCGCGCAAGGCGAAGTGTGCGTGGCGACATGGGCTGCTGTCGGTAATTAGGCACAGTTAGCGTCTGCGACGTGTTCGATGCCATCACTTTGCTGAGTGGAATCAGCGAGACCCATTGCTTATGTTGAAGATTGCTCACTATTTTTGCCAGTGGCTTCTCGGTGACTGCCCACTGATTAGGTGCTAACACAACCACTGTCCGACTCACGGCCGGTGACTCTGCAGTTATCATGCCAATTTCACTTGCCAAGCACATACTCTGTTTAAAAGCAGTGTTAGCGGTTACTTGATTAGCCAGACAGCCTGAAGCAGCTCTGTCGTAAACAATTACGCCGTGGTTCCGATAGTTGGCAAATCCCGAAGTCGTCACGTGTGCATTACCTGTGCTGAACTCGTTGGACACAATCGGTGTGATGTTGTTGCGGGCGAGTTCTTTGAAGGTGGTATTTGTCAAAGTGCCTCGAGGTGCCGCATAAGTAGTGCCACGACTGGCGCTTAGCGAATTTCCGTAGTCCGTGATTCTTGCAATTTCGGCGCTCTGGTGACTCGTGGCTAACCCAGCAAGGTTCGCATGCCCGAATGGAGTCGTCATTGACTGTGGCGCGAGTTTCGCAATCTGTGCGGATAGGGCGTTTGCTTGTGATGCCAATTCAGTGGTCGCTAACTCTGCGAGCCAAGGCTGAAGAGCAGGATCAATGAGCCAACTCAAATCGTTTGAGTTCTTTGCTTTGACGAGAGTGCTCAGTCTCGTGAGTTCAGTCTGGTCGTGCTCCAACTTCTTTATTGGCTCATTGGCGATATGGCTGTTGACGGTAGTCAAGGGCACGACAAAAGAGACCTTCGTTGGCGCCAATTTGTTGGCTGAATAGAACCATGGAACCGTTACGTAGGTATTGGTGGAAACCTGATTAGATGCAAAAGCCGCACCAATTGGATACACGCCAATGGCTGATAATCCCAGGATGTTTTCACCCACAAAGCGCAACTTCCAACCCGCGGACTTCCCGCGGCCAAGCGCACCTAGAGGCATTCGGATTTCGGAGTGTGCTGTGCCCCGCACTGATTGTGGACCAGCTAATACCTCGGCAAGCTGACTTCTGGTGTAGATCGCCCCTGAGGTCATCAGTGAAACTGCAGCGTTTGTTATTGAAGTTTCACTATGGTTCGTGACTGTGCCCATTAAAGTCACAACATGTTTGTGGGCACTTTCGATGCTGACCTCAAGTCCTGTGATGCTCAGTTGAACTTTAGGAGAAATTTCGGCTCGACTTGCTTGAGGTAGGCACATCAGCGAAATGACGGACATGCTCAGCACTAGCCATTGACTGACTTTCGAGCGAATGCGGTACCTCAGGAAAGTCACATGCCAAGAATACTTGTGTCTCAACCTCAACTGGGTGATTGCCTCTAGGCTAGGGGGCGATATGAATGAGATTCACTCACCCGAACTAATTGCTCAACGAGTCGTGACTGCCGCCCTGGCGCAGATGCCACACGTTATGGCACTCGGCCGACTATTCGAAGCGGCTGGATTTGAATTAGCGATAGTCGGTGGACCGGTACGCGACCTGATTTTGAATCGCGGTGTCAAGGATTTTGACTTCACAACAAATGCAACTCCAGAACAGATCATTAGAGTTGTCACCCCATGGGCTGACACGGTCTGGGATGTAGGCATTGAGTTTGGAACAGTAGGTGTTCGCTTAGGCAATCACCAGATGGAAATTACGACTTATCGCGCTGAGAAATATGAGTCAGATAGTCGCAAACCTGAAGTTTTATTTGGTACTGATTTAAGTGACGACCTCATCCGCCGAGATTTCACAATTAACGCGATGGCCGTGCGTATTCCAAATTTGGAATTTGTCGACCTTTTCGATGGGGTATCAGATCTCGTACGCAAAGTGATTCGCACTCCGCGCGCAGCCGAACTGTCATTCAGTGACGATCCATTGCGCATGATGCGTGCGGCTCGTTTTGCGAGCCAACTGGGTTTTCGGCCGGTGGCAGACGTCATTATTGCTGCTACTGACATGGCTGAGCGTATCGATATTGTTTCTGCGGAACGGGTGCGCGATGAATTATCTAAATTGCTGCTTGGCGAGTTTCCGGGACTCGGCCTTGAGATTCTTGAAGGCACGAAACTTGCTGATCGGATCTTGCCTGAACTCCCTGCACTTCAGTTAGAAATTGATGAGCATCATCGTCACAAAGATGTTTACGAGCACAGCCTCATCGTGCTCAAGCAGGCTATTGATCTTGAGTCACAGCATGCACCTACCTGTGAACCCGATCTAGTGCTGAGGCTGGCATCTTTGCTGCATGACATCGGCAAACCAAAAACTCGACGCTTTGAACAGGGCGGTGGAGTGAGTTTTCACCATCACGAAGTGGTCGGGGCAAAGATTGCGCGCAAGAGACTCATGGCTCTTCGCTATCCCAATGAGGTCGTCAATGACGTCACGAAGCTTATTGAACTGCACCTACGTTTTCACGGGTACGGCCAAGGGCAATGGACTGACTCGGCAGTGCGACGTTATGTTCGTGACGCGGGCGATCAGCTCGTGCGTTTGCACAAATTGACTCGAGCAGACTGCACTACTCGAAATCCACGTCGCGCCATGATACTTGCGGCAACCTATGACGACCTTGAGGACCGCATTGCAGCCCTACGTGAGCAAGAGGAACTCAACTCAATCCGACCGGACCTTGATGGTAATCAGATTATGGAAATTCTGGACATACCTGGAGGTCCATTGGTAGGCAAGGCCTACGACTACTTGCTAAACCTTCGGCTAGATGAGGGACCGCTGAGTTATGACCAGGCCGTCGAACACTTGAAGACTTGGTGGAGTAGCCAAGTTAATTAGTGGCACGAAATCTTGCTGACGTTAACCACAATGTGGCAACTAAGGCCAGGGACAATAGAAGGCCAATTGCAACTGCAGCGATGTGGGAGTTTTCGCGGATTGCTGAATTAAGTGCAAAGAGTGCAATGCCTCCGACAGCTGCCAAGTTGATGACCACATCGAAGATGGCAAACACTCTTCCACGGTGAGCATCATCTATGTGCTGCTGAATGGTGGTGTCAGCATTGATTTTCATGAATTGACCAGCAAATCCCAGCGACATTGCGGCGCCGAACATGATGAGTCGATGGCCCACTGCAATTGCCGACACTGTAACTATGGTGGTCAAAATTACCGAGAATGGCTGCATCAAAATGAACATTTTTTGTTGTTTACTCTGCTCTACCTCTTGCAGGGCAGAGTGCCTATTGAGCAGGATTGCACTCAGAGCGGCCGCAAGGAATATGCCTATTGCTGTGCAACCAGCAGCCAACCCAAAATCATTCAATGCTGCATTAGGCAGTGTGACTGGATGCCAAACACGTCTCGCCAGAAGGAGCGTTTGCAACGTGACCGCTCCGAAGGCACAGCGTTGCGTCACCACAATCAGCATGCTGACTGCGACTTGCCGATTTTGAGTAATGCGTGCAACGGCGTTGGAAATGCCTGTGAAGACATTTCGCAACTCTGCCTTAACTGCAACATTCAGACCATGTGGACCGAGAACATCAATAGGCAAAATTCGCGAAACACAGTAGCTAGCCAGCAGGACGGCAAAGCTGCTGAGCACAATGAGTCCGGCGTTAGTGCCGTCACTGTTGCCTACAAGATGCTGAATCGCGAGGCCGAGACCAACTGCCAATGATGAGCCTATGGTCCCGATGGGCGGAAAGAGTGCATTCGCAGTCGTGAGCAAATCAGCTTTTACTACATGCGGTAGCGATGCCGACTGTGTTGCCAAGATGAAACGGTTGATGCCCAGGCTGGCAAGGACCAAGAGTGTCAACAAGAGACTCGTTGAGTGGCCAGCGACCGTGAGTGCAATCAGCAGCATCGCAACTACCCGAATCAAGTTTGCGCGTATCAGAATCTTACGTCTCGACCACTTATCAATGAGGACACCAACGAAGGGTCCGATCAGTGAGTAGGGCACGAGGAGCAGAGCGAAAACGATAGTTATGCGCGTCGGGTTTGCTTCGCGTTGTGGAGAAAACAGGACAAAGGTTGCGAGTGCAGTTTGTAAGAGCCCATCACCAGTTTGTCCCAAGACCCTAGTGATGAGTAGCCACCTGGCATTGGAAGTTTTGAAGACATCCAGGGTGCTCGAAGTGCTCATTTGGTAAGAGTATCTCTAACACTCGAAGCGTCAGTGACTAGACATAGAAGTGGGGCCACCGAAAACCGGTGACCCCACTTCTCTTGAGAACTAGACGGTAGCAACGTCGTTGATGAAGGCTTCAACTTCTTGACGGCACTTAGCATCGTCGTACTGCACAGGCGGGCTCTTCATGAAGTAGCTTGATGCAGACAAGATAGGTCCACCAATTCCACGATCCTTAGCAATCTTGCATGCACGGATTGCATCGATAATGACACCGGCAGAGTTTGGCGAATCCCACACTTCAAGCTTGTATTCCAAACTCAATGGAACGTCGCCGAACGCGCGACCTTCAAGGCGAACGAATGCCCACTTGCGATCATCAAGCCATGCAACATAGTCGCTTGGGCCGATGTGCACGTTGCGAGCACCGATGTCGTGCTTCAACTGTGAAGTCACGGACTGAGTCTTAGAAATCTTCTTCGATTCCAAACGGTCACGCTCAAGCATGTTCATGAAGTCCATGTTTCCACCAACGTTTAGCTGGTAGGTGCGATCAACAATGACGCCACGGTCTTCGAAAAGCTTTGCCAGTACGCGGTGAGTGATTGTTGCGCCAACCTGGCTCTTGATGTCATCGCCAACGATTGGAACACCAGCAGCCGAGAACTTATCTGCCCATTCTTTGGTGCTGGCAATGAAGACTGGAAGTGCATTGACAAAGCCAACGCCAGCATCAATTGCACACTGTGCATAGAACTTGGCAGCAGCCTCGGACCCGACGGGCAGGTAGCACACAAGGACATCTACTTCGGCATCCTTGAGAGCCTGAACCACATCAACTGGTGCTTCGTCAGATTCGACAACCATGTCGCGGTAGTACTTGCCGAGGCCATCTAGAGTCGTACCACGCTGAACGGTCACACCAGTAGGTGGAACGTCAGAGAACTTGATGGTGTTATTTTCACTGGCGAAGATAGCGTCAGACAGATCCTGGCCAACTTTCTTCGCATCCACGTCGAATGCAGCCACAAACTGAACATCGCGTACGTGGTAATCACCGAACTGGACGTGCATCAGACCAGGCACTTGTGCCGCTGGATCTGCATCCTTGTAGTACTCCACGCCTTGTACCAGTGAAGAAGCGCAGTTACCTACACCTACGATTGCTACTTTAATTGGATTCACTGTGGAGCCTCCTGTTGATTGTTCAGTGAAATGTCTTGCGGGTCTCTATTGGGTGAGTGTTTCTTGGGTAGTTGAACCTTTCAACTCACCCGGTTCTGCTGGAGTCTGACTAGCGATTATGCCGCCAGATTCTTCGCGAGAAATTAGTTCGTTGAGCCAGCGCACTTCTCGTTCTAAGGAATCGAGGCCATGTTGCTGCAGCTCAAGTGTGTAAGCGTCGAGCCGCTCACGCCCCTTAGCGAGGTTACTTTGCATTTGATTTAGGCGCTCTTCAACACGACTCCGTCGTCCTTGGAGAATGTGAATTCGGGTATCGACCTTTGTTTGTCCAAAGAGCGACATGCGCACGGCAAATGACTCGTCATCCCACGCGCCAGGGCCACTATCTGAGACCAATGATTCAAAGTATTTCTGACCTTCAGCAGTCAGCGCGTACACAATTCGAGTGCGCTTTGGGTACTTAGCCGAAGGAAACTCATCTTGCTCCACCAAAAAGCCGCGCTGAACCAGACCCTTGAGTGTCGGATAAAGGGCACCGTAAGAAATTGTGCTGAATAGACCGAGGACTGAAATAAGCCGTTTACGGAGTTCATAGCCATGCAGCGGGCTGTGCGAGAGCACGCCCAAAATCGCAAGCTCGAGAGCCGCAGATCGCTTTGCCATGAGGAACCATTCTTTTTGATGTATCCAAATGATACATCTGCAGGATACATCAGAGCGACTGACACGCCAATTTCGACCATTTTCGTTTCATGGAGAGCCTGCATAGAGTTATGGCGTGGCTAATGACGCAATTCGAGGAAGTCGGATTAACAGTATGGCCACCGAGCCACCCCGGCCGATTCCGCACCCCGCTGAGGATGTCGCAGAACCAGCTCGACCGAGACACATTATTGATTATGTCCTGGCAAGAAGGTCGGTTCTGGAGCACATGAAAGTTGATGCGCTTGCTCGAGAAGAAGTGTGTGACGCAGATCCATACTTGCTCAGAGCCGCGAAGTATCACGGCGAGCAGACAGAGCGTCGTTGCCCTATGTGTGCCAAATCTGATCTCATACACGTCACCTATACCTTTGGTGACGATTTAGGTTTTCGATCAGGATCAGTAAGTAATTCAGCCGAAGTTGCCAGCATGGCCTACGAATACGGTCACTTTCGTATCTACATTGTTGAAGTGTGCACGTCCTGTAGTTGGAATCACCTATTTATGTCGTATGTTCTAGGTGATGGCAAACCACGCACGCCACCGCGTAAACCGCGTGACATTTTAGAATAGGTTCATGGTGAATTACCCCCGCCGCAATCGCACCGGTTTCCGACGCTGGATACCGAGCTTCAAACAGATTTTGCTGACCGGTGTGCTTGGATTCGTAGGCCTGTTTGTGTTGTTGGGGCTAGCAGTCCGATTCACCCACATCCCTGAGCCAAGCGAAGTTTCGCAAGCGCAAGCGACCATTCTTTACTACGACGATGGCAAGACCGAGTTGGCCAGACTCGGTGAAGCAAATCGCGTCGCGGTTCACATGTATCAAATTCCGCTTACTGCACAGCGAGCCGTGTTATCGGCTGAAGATCGACAGTTCTATTCGCACGGTGGTTTTTCACCTAAAGGCATCGGTCGCGCATTTTTGAATAACTTGGCTGGCTCATCCACCCAAGGTGGCTCAACCATCACGCAGCAGTATGCAAAGAACGCGTACCTCACATCCAACCGCACAATCGTGCGCAAGCTGAAAGAACTTGCTCTTGCCATCAAGTTAGAAGCCGCCACGAGTAAAGAGCAAATCCTTGAGCGATACCTCAACACCATCTACTTTGGCCGAGGGGCGTATGGAATTGAGACCGCCTCTAACGCATATTTTGGTCGTACAGTTTCGCACCTGAATGTCCCGCAGCAAGCTGTTCTGGCTGCCATCATTCAAGCGCCTAATGGGCTGGCTCCCGAAACTAACAAGGCTGGTCTTGAAGCACGATGGAACTATGTACTGGATGGCATGGTCACGCAGGGTTGGTTAGATTCGGCCAAGCGCCAAAAGATGGTCTTCCCGCACATTAAGCCGTATCACACGTCGGATACTTACGGCGGCACTCGTGGCTACTTGGTAGAGCAGGCTCGAAAGGCTCTGCTCGGCTTAGGCATTACTGAAGATCAAATCAACCGCTCTGGTTTCAAAGTAGTGACGACGTTCAATCGCAAGGCGCAAGGCGCTGCAATTGCAGCAGTTCGAGCACAAGGTCCAAAGACCGGAACTGCAGGACTTCGCATTGGTATTGCATCAGTCCGACCGAGCACGGGTGAAGTTGTCGCTATCTATGGTGGTTCCGACTTTCTCAAGAATCAGGTCAACAACGCTACGCAGGCTATAGGCCAGGCTGGCTCAACTTTCAAACCGTTTGCGCTTGCTGCTGGTCTGGAAAATGGCATTCATTTAGGTGACACTTTCAGCGGTGTGAATGGCACGTATGTTGGCAATTACCGAGTCGTTAACTACAGCAATGAGTCATTCGGTTCTCGAATTACTTTGCTACGCGCGACCGAAGAGTCAGTGAACTCGGCCTTCATTCAAATGACCGCGCGCATTGGTCCAGAAACTGTCAAAGATTCATTGCTTCGAGCTGGTATACCTACTGATACGGCTGGCCTAGATCCCAATGTGACAATCACTTTGGGTACTGCAAGCCCCCATGTTGTCGATGTGGCTAGTGCCTACGCAACCTTTGCCAACCGAGGCAAGCACTTGCCATTGACTTACCTAAAATCGGTGACAACGCCAAGTGGTGAAGTGAAGTTCCAGCTGAATCCGAAACCTGTAGTCGCCTTTACCAAGGAAATTTCTGACACTGTCAGTTATGCCCTTCAGCGAGTTGTTCAGTATGGAACAGGTACTGCTGCATTAGCTCTTGGTCGCCCAGCAGCTGGCAAGACTGGAACCACAGATGACAATAAGTCCGCTTGGTTTGCCGGATTTACACCAGACCTCGCAACCGCTGTTATGTTCGTCAAGGACGGTCCAGACGGTAACCCAATCACTCTTTCTGGAACCGGTGGTATGGCCAGCGTTTATGGTGGGTCCTTCCCCGCCCGCATTTGGACTGCATACATGCAAGGTGCTTTGTCGGGAATGCCAGTGAAGCAGTTACCTCCACTTCCATCAAATGTGTACAGCGGTGTTTATGCTTCACCGAGTGCTTCACTTAGTGGGCCGAGTCCATCAAAGTCTGCGACCGTTAAGCCATCCGCCACTGCAACAAGTACCCCGACTTCACAACCCGGTGTTCGCGTGCCAAATCTCTTTGGGGACATCGACACGGCGAGAGCCACTGCGGCGAATCTAGGCGTTGGACTTAATGAAGTTCCAATCGATGACAGTGTTGATCTCACGCTGCCTTTGTATGTAGTGGGACAGTCTCCATCGGAAGGTTCATCAGTTCCAGTCGGCTCAACTATTTCGGTTCAAGTAAGCAACAGCCCGAGCTAGTTCGGTTCAACTACAGTTTCTCTTGAAGACCAGTCACAACATCAAAGTGCGCAGTAGTGTTTCGCACATTGCACGTCAGCTGGTCGCCGACCTTCACTGACACATCGCTGCACCATAGCAACGACACGTGCATGTGTGGCGGTTCGACAAATGACAACCCATGTCCGTTGAGTGAAAACGGTGAGCGCACTTTGCCTCGGACTTCATTGAGGCTCTCGACCAAAGCGATGCCTTTAGCTCGCAGGGAGTTACGAACGCTTGGCGCGGCAAGGGCTACACCGTGGGCAGTTCCGCCACTAACAATGAGCAGTCTTTGAGCACGTTCGCTTCGTACTTGCCGATAACCCACATGCTGGTTCCTGGACACCTCATGGATCGCTAAGACCCTTCCTGTGACGCTAAGTGCCTGAGGTGCTCCGAGCCACAAGCTCGTGCCCAATCTCAATTCAAAGGTGAACTCGGGATGCTGATGCACGAGTGTGGCCAATTCATCATGACTCACATGTGAAAGTGATACATGCAGCGGCAGCGCATGCTCACTCGCGAGCTCACGGATAGTCAAGAGCCACGAGTGCACCTCGAGTTGCCGACCTGTTGCATGCAGATTCGTGACACTCGCGTCTACATCTAGCACGGCTGTGTGCTCGATTGGAGAATCAGAAATGGGTAAGTGCAAGGCTAAACCTCTGATGCGCATGCCGGCTGGAATGGCTTTCATCATGTGGTTCATTTCGTGAGTGGTTAACCCAAAACGACTCAGTGACGTGAGTGCGTCCAACATCACTTCACGAATACCGATGCTTTGTGCAGATGCTAAGTCGTTAGTGGCCAAGGTCGTTATGATGCGATCGCCATACTGTGCTGCGAGGCGTTGCCATTCAGCCACAGCCAGAGTGTCATGAGAATTAAAGGGCTCAAGCACATGAACTTCGCCGGCGAACTCTGTGAGCGCTTGAGACAACTCCCAGACAGTGCCCACTGCTATGCGCGGTAGGCCAAGAAAAGTTGATTCGTGCGTCAAAGTGTGGCGACCGAAACCGTAGCCATTACCTTTGATAACTGGTGTGAGTTGTGCGCCCAAACTATGAATCTCATCGCGGACAGATACAAGGTGGGTTCGAAATATCGCAGCGTCTACATTGAGTGAGAATGTCATGTTTCTTTACCGCCGAGCCATGTAGAAGTTGAAAGCCTTTGCCCAGAGCGGAGATACGATGTAGTCCCATTCACCCACATATTCTTGAGCGTATCCACCTGTACCGAGTTTGAATTGGATAAGGCCAAAAAGATGATTTTGCGCATCGAGGGTGTCTGAAATGCCGCGCATGTCGTACACATGAGCGCCAGCATCGAGAGCATCTTTCATCATCGTCCATTGGATGGCATTGCTCGGCCGCAAGTCTCGCGCTGCAGTTGTTGAGGCCCCATAGGAATACCAGGCATGATCTCCGACCCGAGTCATGGTCGTTGCTGCGATGGCACCTTTGTGGTCAGGGTGCTCAGCAATGTAGAGAGCGATGCGCGCAGAATCTTCGATACTCATGGCATCCCACATCTGCTCAAAGTAACGCAAGGGACGAGGAGTGAATCGATCGCGAAGAGCGGTCTCTACGTAGCAAGCATGAAATAGCGGCAAGTCTTCGCGAGTTCCTTTGCGTACTTCTACGCCCTGCTTTTCAGCCTTGCGGATGTTTCGACGCCAGAGCTGGTTGAAACCTTCGAAGAGGTTTTCTTCGGTCTTTCCTGCGAGCGCTACCTGGAAGACATAGCGAGGTTGATAATCACCAAAGCCGGAATCAACTGCAGTTGGTTGCTGCCAACCGCATTCACGCAGTTGCTTGATTAAGTCATCGCCATGGTGATTCGTGTGTGTTGCTGGAACTCGGCTGATCGACATTGCCATCTCTTGAGCGATTGCATTCTTAAGATCTTCAGCATCCCAGCGCTTCGTCCATACGTGTGGACCCATCTTGATCTGGAACACTCCGATGGACTTTGCGTAACTCGTTAACGCTTCGAGTGCAGTTTGAACTAGTTGCGCGTCAGACCAATCGAGGTCAGGTCCTTCAGGCAAGTAAGCCAGATACCTTTCAACTTTTGGCACTTTGCGCAACAACATGAGACCTGCGCCGATTAAATTGTCACCGTCAAACCAACCCAAGGATTCATGTCGCCATTCGCGCTTGACCTCACCCCAAGCGGGCGTCTGCAAAAAAGAGACTGAGGGCCGCGTAGCAATGTATGCAAGATGCGCACTCGCTGTTATGGGTCGGACCTGCACTGAATAAACCTATCGTTGCCAGTGTCTAGCGAAGTGCTTCTTGAAGTAACGCGATATCGGCAGCCACACCATCGGCAGGCGTTTCAAGTATCACGGGTGCATTCGCCGTGGTGAGGCAGCGGTAGATGTCTTCAAGTTCAATCGTGCCATTACCCAAATTGGCATGTCGGTCTGCACCAGAGTCGAACGCATCGCGGCTGTCATTGCAATGAATGAGGTCGATGCGACCTGTGATGCCGAGAATGGTGTTTGCCAAGTCAGATAGCGCGATGCCACCGGCGTGTGCATGGCACGTGTCGAGGCAGAATCCTGCTCCACTATCTCCGACCGCATCCCACAATCGAGCAATGGCATCGAGACGACGGGCCATTGCATGTTGGCCGCCCGCAGTGTTCTCAATCAAGACCGGCACCTTCATGTCGAGTTGTTCAAGGGCCTTGACCCAGTTAGCGACACCAACGGCGGGGTCATCATCTTCGGTGACATGACCACCATGGACAACTAGAGCCTTTGCACCAATACTGGCAGCGGCATCGACGTCAGCTTGGAGCATTTTGCGACTCGGGATGCGCACCTTGTTATTGCTTGTGGCGACATTGATGACGTATCGGGCATGTACATACATGTCGATTCCCGCTGCAAGTGCTTGCGCTTTGAGGCCTTCAGCGCCCTCCGGGTGCGGAATCACTGGCGCTTTCCAGCTCTGAGGTGAACCGAGAAACAGTTGAATGTGGTCAATTCCTAGCAATTGTGCCTGTTCAATGGGGTTTTCGTCGCCCACGTGTGAGCCCAATCGCAAATTAACCATGTCTGTAGGTTACCTCTTGGTCGCACACATGGTTTTTTACTTGAGAATTTGTGCCCTAGACTTGGAAACCTTGATCCCTCCTGCCACGGAAAGACCGTGGCCGATTAGTCCATAGGAGGTGGGAATCAGTATGCGCCACTACGAAGTAGTAGTAATCCTCGATCCCGAGCTCGAAGAGCGAACGGTTGCTCCATCCCTTGATGCGTTTCTTAACGTTGTCAAGAATGATGGTGGCACTGTTGGCAAAGTCGATATCTGGGGTCGCCGTCGTCTGGCTTATGAAATTGATAAAAAGGGTGATGGCATTTATGCACTCTTGGACATTAATTGCTCGTCAGCAGCAGTAGCAGAACTCGACCGTCAGCTAAGCCTGAATGAGTCAGTGCTCCGTACTAAAGTCATGCGTCTCGACAATAAGTAGGAGTTGTTATGGCACAAGGTGATGTTGTTGTCACAGTAGTTGGAAACCTCACAGGAGATCCTGAACTACGTTTTACCCCCAACGGGCTTGCAGTTGCGTCTTTCACGGTTGCTTCAACAACCCGTGTACTTGACCGCAATTCAAATGACTGGAAAGACGGAGACACTCTGTTCCTTCGTTGCAGCATTTGGCGTCAATACGCTGAAAACGTGGCCGAGTCTCTCACCAAGGGAACTCGCGTCATTGTTACCGGTCGTTTGAAGCAGCGTTCATACGAAACTAAAGAAGGCGAAAAGCGCACTGTTGTTGAGATGGAAGTTGACGATGTCGGCCCAGCTCTCAAGAATGCGACCGCCAAGGTTTCTCGTGTAGCTCGTGCTGAGGGTAACGGTAATGGCTTCTCTGGCGGAGGCGCTGGCGCCCCTGTCGATGATCCTTGGGCTGCACCTGCAATCTCTGGCGACGAACCTCCGTTCTAAGCCACCTCAATTATTCGAATTAACTACCATTCCGGTTCACACCGGGCTCGTTAAGGAGCACCACAATGGCTAAGCCACCAGTCAAGAAATTTAAGAAGAAGGTATGCGGCTTCTGTCGTGAAGACGTACCTGCGATCGATTACAAGGACATCGCTACCCTGCGTAAGTTCATTTCCGATCGTGGAAAGATCCGTGCCCGTCGTGTCACAGGTAACTGCACTCAGCACCAACGTGACATCGCTAACGCTGTAAAGAATGCTCGCGAAATTGCGCTGCTTCCTTACACATCGACTGCCCGATAAGGAGACTGACAATGAAGCTCATTTTGACTCAGGAAGTCACCGGTTTGGGTGACCCAGGAGACGTTGTTGAGGTTAAGGATGGTTACGGTCGTAACTACTTAGTCCCACAGGGTCTTGCCACATCATGGACTCGCGGTGGAGAGAAGCAGGTTACGCAGATTAAGCGTGCCCGCTCCAAGCGCGAAGTTCGTGACCGCGATCATGCATTAGAAATCAAAGCAACTCTAGAATCAGCACCTGTTGTAATCTCGGCTCGTGCAGGCTCAGAAGGTCGCCTATTCGGTTCAGTAACTGTCACTGACATTGCTGAAGCAATTCGCGTCGTTGATGTTGATAAGCGCAAGATCGTTCTTACTGCGCCAATCAAGGTTGCTGGCAAGCACTCAGTAGCAATTCGCTTGCTACCAGATGTCGTGGCCGACGTAACTCTAGATGTCCGCGGCAAGAAGTAACTAACTCATTAAATGAGGTCCACGTGCAGTGCGCGTGGACCTCATTTATTTAGGTGTGCCACAATCAACTATGGCTACTTTGATGACATTGCACACTAACCACGGCGACATTCGGATCAATATTTTTGAAAACCATGCGCCAAAGACATCCCGCACAATTTTGGGTCTTGCTGAGGGCACGGTGGAGTGGAAGAACCCACGCACCGGTCAGCTATCCAATGACCCGCTTTACACCGGAACTATTTTTCACCGCATCATTCCAGGCTTCATGATTCAGGGTGGAGACCCACTCGGTCAGGGAACCGGTGGTCCTGGCTTCCGCTTTGAAGATGAACCTCACCCAGAACTAGTTTTCGATAAGCCGTATCTACTTGCCATGGCTAACGCTGGACCTAACACAAACGGATCACAATTCTTCATTACCGTTGCCGCAACCACCTGGCTGAACTTCAAGCACACCATCTTTGGTGAAGTAGCTGACCAAGAAAGTCGTGATGTGGTCGATGCTATTGCAGCCGTACCAACTCGTGGTCAGGATCGACCAGTTGAGGATGTTGTCATTGAGAGTGTTTCAGTAGACCGGTCTTAATGTGAATAGGTGTTACCGACATCCAGATCGCGAAACGTACATTGCGTGTACTCGTTGTTCGCGTAACATCTGCTCCGAGTGCATGATTAGCGCTTCGGTTGGCTTTCAGTGTCCGGAGTGCGTGAATGCTGGCCGTAGTGCCATGCCGCGAGTAAAGACGTCTGGTCCTGGCCTATTGACCTCACTCCCAGTGGTCACGAAAACAATTATTGGTGCTTGCATTGGTGTCTATGGTCTGGCGTGGTTGACGGGGCTAGTAGCTGCTGAGTATCGATGGGGCATGTCACCTATAGATGTGGCAAACGGTCAATGGTGGCGACTCATTACGGCAACATTCATGCACGCAAGTGTCATGCACATTCTGTTCAACATGTATGCCTTATTGGTGCTAGGTGCCACTCTTGAGCGAGTTCTAGGGCCTGCTCGATTTGCTGCGATCTACTTCATGTCAGCTCTGGGCGGATCAGTCGCTGCGCTGTGGTTCTCGAATCTAATGACAATCTCTGTCGGTGCAAGCGGCGCAGTCTTTGGTTTAATGACAGCCACCATCGTTGTCGGACGAAATATGCGGATTGATACTTCGCAGATTATGTTCTGGCTTGGCTTGAATATTGTGCTTGGTTTTCTTTCGCCGGGGATTGATTGGCGTGCGCATTTAGGTGGAGCATTATTGGGTGCAGTAACGGCTGGAGTGCTGACAGGTCCCATGCGACCTTCAGCTGATGCAAAGGCCCGTTGGATATCCGTGGGCATGTTGCTCGTCGTCCTAGGTGTGGCAGTCGTATTACGCAATCATCAAATCTTGTCGTATCTTGGGCGCTAACTATTGTCATAAACAGGTCTTAACGGGGTATTGTGTACACATGCCAGTTTCAAAGCGACGCAAAACAAATCAGCCGGCTTACACGCCGCCCCCCACTGCTAAGCCATCGTCCGTCAAAATCGGAAATCCTAGTTGGCTAGCTCCGTTGATGGTGGCCATGTTCATCATTGGCTTGCTGTGGATTGTTGCGTTCTATCTCAATGGAAATGCAATTCCAGTGATGAAGGACCTCAATAACATGGAAAATGTTTTGGTCGGCTTCGGCTTTATTGGTGTTGGCTTCTTCTTAGCTACGCGCTGGCGCTAGTCGGAGATAATCACATCAATGTAATTTTCCCCAGTTGTGGATTGACCTGTGGATAGACATCTTGCTGATCTAACTGCTCAAGTCAGAAAACGCCGCAAGGTGTTCACTGGAGTTGTTGCAGCTATCGCGGGATTCCTGTTTGTTGCCAGTAACCACACCGCGCAAGGCACTAACCTGCGCACTGGTGGTGTAGAAGATTTGCGTGGCCTAGTTCTGCAAAGAGCTAATACCGTTGCAGTGCTAGAAAGCAAGGTCAAAGGTGCGCAGAACAAGGTCGACGAACTTACACGACAAAAAATCAGCCCAACTCTGAACACGCAATTGACGACCCTCGAGGGCGTCACGGGCCTCACGAGTGTTACCGGCTCAGCGATCCAAGTCACCCTTGATGACGCCCATCATCAGAGTGGTGCAGTTTTGCCCGCCGGAATAGCGCCTGACGATTTAGTCGTTCACCAGCAAGATGTGCAAGCAGTGGTTAACGCGTTCTGGCGCTCAGGTGCAGTTGCCGTTCAGGTGATGGACCAACGCATTATTTCTTCCTCGGCCATACGTTGTGTCGGTAATACGTTGCTACTTCAAGGGCGGGTTTACAGCCCACCTTTCACGATCACTGGCGTGGGTAGCGTCACAGCATTGCAGGATGGCCTTAATTCCGAGCCAGGCGTTCAAATTTATCGCGAGTACGTCAATCGCCTCGGGCTTGGCTGGAAGGTCAAGATTCTTAACAGTGCAACCTTGCCGGAATGGCAAGGATCACTCAATTAGTTCTTGCGACCGATAACTGGACTCAAGCCAACCGCCGCTTCACGTGCTTGCATGTCTCCACAGCGCACAAGCCATTCGGCGAGCATCTGGTGGCCACCTTCAGTCAGCACTGACTCCGGATGAAACTGCACACCTTCGATATCTTTCGTACGGTGACGAATCGACATGATGACTCCGGATTCAGTGCGACTAGTGACCTCGAGCTCAGCAGGTACTGTGTCTTCTTCGACAGCTAGTGAGTGATAGCGGGTAGCAGTGAACGGCGAAGGAAGGGGCGCTAGAACGCCCTGATGGTCGTGGAATACTTGCGATGTTTTACCGTGCAGAAGTTCAGGTGCTCGAGACACCGTCGCTCCGAATGCCTCAGCGATGGCCTGGTGACCTAAACACACACCAAAGATTGGGACTCTGCCACCGAGTTCTTTCACAATGTCGATGCAGATGCCAGCTTGAGTTGGAGTGCCTGGTCCTGGTGACAGCAGGATGCCGTCGTACTGGCTTGCATCCTCGATGCTGATTTCATCATTGCGCTTCACATCAACCTTGGCACCGAGTTGTGCCAGGTATTGAACGATGTTGAAAACAAAGCTGTCGTAATTGTCAACAACAAGAATGCGCGTCATAATCAACTACCTTTATGGGGTTACCGTGTTGGTTGATGTTGGCGTTGCTGAAACCGTGGGAGTAGCACTTGAAGATGCGTCGGACAACTGACTGACTTGAACAGTGACCGTTGTCCCCTTCATACTCATGCTCCCGCCTTGCGGAGTCTGTGCCAATACGGTGCCTGCCAGCACAGTGTCATCGACGGAGTAAATCCATTGAACCTTGAAGCCAGCATTGACCAGGTCGGTATTTGCCTGGCTCTTTGATTCACCAACAACATCTGGAACCTGAACCTTGCCACTCGATACAACTATGGCGACTGTGCTTCCTGAGTCGATGAGCTGTCCCGCTGATGGAGTCTGCGAAATAACGCTGCCAGCTGGCTTGTCACTATCTCGGTAAGTCACTTTGCCAAGAACGAGTCGCACCTTTTCGAGAGCGGCCTTCGCATCGTCCGGAGAAATAAGATCAACAAGGTCAGGAACACTGATTTGTTCCTTACCATTGGACACGACAACGTTCACTTTTTGCCCAGTTTGTAGGAGTTCTTCAGCGACGGGATCTTGGCTAATGATTGTTCCCTTTGGAGCATTGTCATCATATTGTGGAGTCTGCGTTCCGAGCACAAGTTGCACATTTTGCAGTGAAATGGACGCTTCAGACACAGTCTGGCTCGTCAGATTCGGCACAGTTACTTTGGAGATACCTGAACCAAAGAGAGTCTGACCTGCAAAGAAAATCAGACCAGCTGCTGCCATAGTTGCTACTGCAGCGGCAAGCCATTTCAAAGTGTTCTTCTTCACAGGCTTCTCCTGACTTAAAGGAATAATCTCCTCAGCAGGAGATTGGTTCTGATACACCGGCAGAATTGTGGTTGGCGTATTGGTCGCGGCCACAATGGGCATTCCAGCCATCGCACGTTCAACGTCTGCACGCATCTCAGCAGCAGTCTGATAACGACTATCTGGCTGCTTCGCTAGAGCATGCAAGACGATGGAATCTAAAGTCGCTGAGATTGATGGATCAATCTGTGACGGTGGAACTGGTGCTTCATTGACGTGCTGGTACGCAATAGAAACTGGTGACTCGCCAGTAAACGGCGTTCGGCCAGTCAGAGCTTCATACAGTAAACAACCTGTTGAGTAGATGTCACTGCGCGCGTCCACTAGGTCGCCTCGAGCTTGCTCAGGAGACAGGTACTGTGCTGTTCCCATCACTGCACTAGTGGTTGTCACTGACGTTGCGGCGTCGCTCATTGCACGTGCAATTCCAAAGTCCATTACCTTGGCATCGCCATGCGTATTAATCATGACGTTTGCTGGTTTGATGTCGCGATGGACGATGCCATGTCGGTGTGCATAGTCGAGTGCCGCAAGAATGCCGGCAACAATTTCGAGACTACGCTCAGGCAGGATACGTGGACCTTGCTGCAACATTTGGCGCAGAGTATTTCCATCAACGAACTCCATCACGATGTATGGAATGGTGACTCGACTTACACCGTCGTCAAGAATGTCCTCACCGGTGTCGTAGATGGCGACAATATTTGGATGATTCAATCCTGCTGCCGACTGTGCTTCGCGACGGAAGCGTTCCTGGAACAGCGGATCACGCGCTAAGTCTGGACGTAGTACCTTGATTGCGACACGACGGTTGAGTCGACGGTCAGTGCCTTCGTAGACTTCGGCCATTCCGCCTCGTCCGATGACTTGACCAATGTCATAACGTTCACCGAGTTGGGTGAATTCGCTCACTATTGCTCCTTGTGCGTGCTTTGACCTAACAAAACCATTCTTGTCTATTGTTCACTATTGTCCGAGTGCAGCGCGCATCACGGCTCGAGCAATTGGAGCAGCAAGGCCATTGCCACTAATCTCGCGCGCTCCGCCGCCATTTTGTAGAACGACTGCTACAGCCACTCGAGTTGAGCCTGACTTTGCCCACCCGGTGAACCAAGCATGTGCCGGTGACCCTGGTGCGTTCTGCGCTGTGCCCGTCTTGCCACCGACTTTTACTCCAAAGATTTTGGCATTGGACCCAGTCCCTGAATTGACCACGTCCATCATCATCGATTGCAGAGTTGTGGCGTTCTTGGCCGAGACGCTCCTACCGAATGCAATGGGAGCTGCGTTCTGGAGTGTATTGAGGTCGGGGCCTAAAATTTGACTGACTAAGTAAGGCGACATGGTGACTCCACCATTTGCAATCGAGGCCGACACCATGGCCATCTGCAGCGCAGTAGCCTTCACGTCGAATTGACCTATTGCGCTCATTGCAGTTTGAGCCTGATCCAAGTTGCTTGGGAAATGACTGTCTGCAGCTGTCATTGGCACAGTGAATGAAGAGTCAAAGCCAAACTTCTTAGCTTGACTGCGCAGTGCTTCGGCTCCAAGTTTCATACCGAGCCACGCAAAAGCTGTGTTACACGAAATGGCTAAAGCGTGCGCGAGCGTTGTCTTGTTGTTCGGTCCACACGCTGCACCAGTCCAGTTGTTGAGGTAGTGGCTCGACTGTGGCAACTTGATTCGGGCTGGACCGGGCAAGACCGAGTGCATTGAGTAACGTCCAGATTCAAGTGCGGCGGCGGCAGTGACTAACTTAAAGGTCGAGCCGGGGGGTAGAGCCATGGCGAGCGCACGATTCAACGTAGGTTGCTGTGGATCATTCATCAGCTTGTCATAGGTCGTCTGCATGGAATTTGGATCGTGACTGGAAAGCAGATTGGGATCGAAGGACGGTGAACTGGCTAGTGCAAGCAGAGCTCCAGTTGTGGGGTCGATAGCAACCACAGCACCGGTGCGCCCAGCGAGTCCTCGCATAGCGGCTTGCTGAGCCGCGGCATTTATTGTGAGTCGAATTGCGCCACCGGCAGGCTTGCGATTTGCCAGAAGTTGCTGCAGGCGATTAACGAAGAAGCGACTGTCGTTACCTGCGAGGATGTCATTTTCGCTTTGTTCGAGTGCTGTCGCTCCATACACCTGTGAATAGAAGCCAGTGACCGCTGCATAGGCACTACCTTCAGGGTAGGTGCGTAGGTATTTCAGCGCGTCAGACGTTTCGGCAGAGTATGCAATGCTCTTCGACCCGACCAGAATGGGTCCGCGTTGGCGTGAGTATTCATTGAGAAGAACACGTTGATTGCCTGGCTCGGAGCGCAGTTGCTTTGCTTCAAATACTTGAATGTATGAAACGTTAGCAATGAGCAACAAGATCAAAAAGATGAGAGCGCCAGTCACGCGATTCATTTGCCGCATCATGGCATGCTCACCGTGGTGATGGCTCCTTCAGCGAGTTCTTGAGGCGCTCGTGCTGAATGAGAAATGCGGATGAGTAGAGCGATGATCAAGTAGTTAGCCACGAGTGACGAGCCGCCGTAGGAAAGAAACGGTGTAGTCAGCCCAGTTAGCGGGATGAGACGAGTCACTCCGCCGATGACAATGAATGTCTGTAGGCCAAGCACTGTCGTGAGCCCAATTGCCAACAAGTTGCCGAAGGCATCACGAGTCCCGATTGCTGCGCGTGCCCCCCGCTCAATCACAATGACGTAGATCATGAGAATTGCCGATAGACCAACGAGACCGAGTTCTTCACCGAGTGCCGATGTGATGAAGTCTGTCTTCGCGAACGGTACGAGTTGCGGGTATCCCTGACCCCAGCCCGTACCGAAAAGCCCTCCATTGGCTAGCCCATAGAGTGATTGCACAATTTGGAAGCCATCACCCGATGCCTGGCTGAACGGATCTATCCAGACTGAGAATCGAATTCGGACGTGCCCGAATGCATGGTAGGCAGCACTCCCACCGACAAGTAGAAGCACTGAACTGATGGCCGCCCAGGAACGTCGACCAGAAGCAACGTACAACATCACGGTGAAGAGACCGAAGAGTAAGAGTGACGTTCCGAGATCGTGCTCTAGAACTAGCACTAAAAGCGCCACCAGCCATAAGAGCAACAATGGGCCTACGTTGCGAGCCCGAGGAAATTCGAGACCGGCCACCTTTCGACTCACTGTTGCTAAGGCGTGGCGCCGTTGTACGAGGAAGCCTGCGAAGAATATGGTCAGTGCAAGCTTGGCAAGTTCGCCTGGCTGAAAAGTAAAGCCCAGCACACTGATCCAGAGACGACCGCCATTGACGACATTGCCTATGCCTGGCACGAGCGGAAGAAACAGTAAGCCAACCCCTACAAAACCTGATGTGAAAGTAAAGCGAGCCAGAACTCTGTGGTCACTGACCGTCACGATGGTTGCGATAAACAAAATGAGACCGATGACCATCCATGTAAGTTGTAAATACACATCGGGTGTCGGTATAGGACTGCCGTTTGCCACTGCTCGCACTGAATTAGCAATGTCGAGTCGATGAATCATCGCCAGGCCGAGCATATTCAAGAGGGCTACACACGGCAGCAGCACAGGATCTGCGTAGGGCGCCTGCCAGCGCACTGCAAGGTGTGCCAGCACAAGCAATAAGCCGGCACTGAGTAATGAGGTCCAGCCAGCCAGAGACGTTGACTGAGTAGTGACATCTACTAAGACCCACGCAAAAACACCGATGAGCCACGCACCCATAAGAAGCGCAAGTTCAATACCGCGACGCGTGGAAACCTTGTACTGGCCAAATGCGGCATTCACTTGATGACCGCCGGGCAGCCAGGTGTCTTCGGATTCGACCGACACGCATCAGCCCGAGCCTGCAAGCGACGGACAATTTGTTGCGCTGCAGCATGTGAGTTTGAGGCAATGGTTGCCTCGAGTTCTGCTCGCTCAAAGTCTGGAAGTTGTGCCACAGGCAGAGTTGACACCTCTACGAGTCGCGAAAGCCCTGCTGTGGGTATGCCTTGATAAACAGCAACCACCTGGGACTGTGCGTATGTGCCCACAAACCATTGTTGTGAAAGCCACCACGTACCCAGGGTCAGTCCACTCACCACTAGGGCTAAAGTCACCAATGCGGAGACGAGCCAAGAGCGCTTTCTCATGCCCACAAAGTCGAGGCGAGTTATCCGCGATGGACCTTCGTCCGATTCTTGTGGAAAGTCGACATCGGGTAGTCGCTCTTGATTGCTGCTCTCGCTGGCAGCGCCTATGACAACGGCAGCTGCTTGTCCCTGATCCTCCACAATGTCCGCAACAACCACTGTTATGTTGTCGGGACCACCTCGACGCATGGCTGCGTCAATGAGTTCGGTGACTGCATGCGTCAGGTCTGGAGCGGCAAGGCAGTCCATGATTGTCGCTTCATCGATTACTCCGCACAGGCCATCGCTACACAGCAGGAAGCGATCGCCGAGATGAGCTTCTCGAATAGACAGGTCCACATCAACGGCATGTATTCCATCGATGGCACGCATCATGAGATTACGTCGAGGATGTACGGCTGCTTGTTCTTTGGTGATCTCGCCGCTATCAACCAAGGTCTGCACGAATGTGTGGTCCTTGGTCATCTGGTGCAGTTGGCCCTCGCTGTAGACGTAGGCGCGCGAATCGCCAACGTGCGCAATGGCAATGCGATCGTCACGCAGGGCAAGGGCCGTGAGAGTTGTGCCCATCCCCGTCAATTCTCGGTTCGCTGCAACTACATCAGCAATGTGTTCCCCAGAAGTGATAACCGCATCTGCGAGTAGGTCAAGCACTTCATCCGCTGAATCGGATTGTTCAGTAGCCGTAACCACGCTGGCTACTGTCGCCGCACTCGCAAGTTCACCTGCTTCGTGACCGCCCATGCCATCTGCAACTACTAGCAGTGAGTTGGAGGCGTAACCTGCATCTTCGTTATTTCGGCGCACTCGACCAATCTCTGAGCGGGCAGCGTAACGAAAAGCTAACTGCGTCACGACCGCAGCTCCAGAGTTGTCTCACCAATGCGCAGAGAAGAACCAGCCTTGAGTTCAGTTGGTTCAGTAATTCTTTTGCCATCGATCCAGGTTCCATTGCTCGAGCGGAGGTCTTCGACAATCCACTGTGCTCCTCTCGGTGAGAGAAGAGCGTGGGTTGTGCTAGCCGCCTGGTCTCCAAGGACGATAGTTGAGTCGGCCGCTCGACCAATCGAGATTGGTGTCGTGCCTAGTGGAACGAATATGCCCTTGAGCGCGCCATCGACAACCTCAATTCGGGATGAGCCACGACGGCTTCGCAACGTCGGCCGAGCATTCGGAGCGTGCACTGTTCGAGTTGGCGTGAGTGGCTTTGCTTCTCTGGGCGCGAAAAGGTCGCGGCGTAGTACGCGTACCGTCGCAAGAATGAACACCCAGAGCACTAGGAGGAACCCAATGCGCAGCGCAGTAAGAAGTAGGTCAGACATTTCTTTATCGACTCAGATAACTAAAAGTTGAGTTCCCGATTTGAATCAACGAGCCGTGATTCAACGGTGCTTCAGTGATTTTCTGACCATCGACCATTGTGCCGTTGGTCGATTGATTGTCACGAATCATCACTTGGCTGCCAAGCAAGATTGTGCAATGAATGCGACTTATGCCGGGGTCATTGATCTGAATGTCAGCTTCCGTCGTTCGACCTATGGTCACGACAGCCTGGTCCAACGGATAGTCGGTTCCGTCCGTAGCACGCAGATGTGGCGTACCGGTTTGATCGGCCACAATGGGCGGAATGAGGTTCTCGTGCGCAGCCGTTACTCGCGCCTCTAGGTTCTTGCGTAGACCGGCTTCACTATCTATCCGCACATCCCCAACATGCAGAGCTGTGTCCTCAGCAAACCGGACTTCAGGTAGGTCAATCGTTGCGTAGCGCTGCTGGAAACAATGCTTTTTGACCATCGCGGCAAGTTCAGTCTTGAGGCCAGTCATGAATGGCTCTAGGGTCCGGTAATCCTCGGTGGATAACGCAATGACAAAACGATTCGGCGCAACGATACGACCATCTTGCTGCCGGGCTCGCATGTCAATTTCATGCTGCACAGCGTCGGCAATTTCTTCGGGCTTGATCTGTGCTTTGAACGCTTTAGAAAAAGAGCCGTTGACAATTCGATCAAGGCGCTTTTCAACGTTGTCCAATAACCCCATCGTTATCCCGTCCGTATTTGTGTAATCCCATGTTACTTGGGCCGTGATGTTCATCTGAAGAGAAATTTGTTCATTTTGAGTGCTAGTTATGGCAGGGGTAGAGTGTGGTTCGCGCGCGAGTGGCGGAATAGGCAGACGCGCTGGCTTCAGGTGCCAGTGCCCGAAAGGGTGTAGGGGTTCAACTCCCCTCTCGCGCACGTTCTAGATCGGCTTGTTTTGCCGAGTTTTCGCTAGATTGAGCTGACACATCCCCGAAAACACCCTGGTATTGAATCGGATTTACCCTGCAGACAGGCCGCGTTGGGCTTCGCGGATAGCGACCCGATTTGTGGTGTCATGCGCTGCCAAGAACTTCTCAACTGCAGATGGTTCCAACCTAGCTAAATCCCGCAATGCCCAACCAATAGCTTTAGCGATAAAGAACTCCTGCGCATTCCAATGCCGGTCGCAAAGTTGCAAAACGCGTTTTATTTCGGTTTCGGTTTTCCAACCACGCTGATGGCCAATCGCTGCCCGGATTAACCACCGATTCTCAGACTCTGACCATTCGTCTATGAGTTCGTCATTATGAAAGCGAGACATCAGCGGACTCACCATTGCGCCAACGAGTCCATCAACTGTGTCCCACCATGGGGTTGTGGTGAGCAAGCTTGCTCCGAACTTCGTCAGGAAGTTTTCATCACACACTTTGTTGTTCCATGCAATGAGGTCGTACGCCGCATAGTGGAACTCCCGTTCGTTTAGCTGCATGAGTGCTAAGGCAGCCTTGCCCAGTTTGTCACTTGAAGGTGCTGGCAAGTCCTGCCAAGAGTGCTTTAGTGCTTTGCGGCGATCACCGGCAGTAATGCCCAAAAATGGTGCGACACCTTTCATGTAGGCAAAAGCTCCAGCAGCACGCTCGTCATCTGCGAGTGGTCGAAGGGCGCTTTCGGCGCTTCGCACGATGTGGCTCTTCCAACTTGCAACCATATTCATGACGCTACTGCATGGATGGCTCTGGATTCAGGTAGTCCCGTTGCTTCACACATCGCCAAGGTTCGTTTCTTGCGTTCATTTGATTCTGACTTGGCTCGTGTTGCTCACGACAGCCTCACGGACCACCAACTTGTTGTGCCAGATCCGTGGAATCTTCCCCGAAGTGAGTTTGAAGCAGTTTTAGAAACGATTGAGAAATCTGTGCACGGCCTAATAGCAACACTGTAATACTGTCCCTAAGGACGCGTCGGTAGTCAGTGCTCGCCTTCTGGTCTTTAGTGCTTGGGGGAGAAAGTGTGTCTGTCGCCAGAAGTTGATGCAGTTGCCACTGTGACTATTTCAGTTTTTGCCTTCGATGCATTGCGCCACAACAAGAGTCTTCGTTCATTGCCCCTCGCACTAGTGCCGTCAGTTTTCGCACTTCACACCCTCTCGTCGGCATTCGTGTGGTGGGCTCATCGTGGTCATGTGTCGCCATGGGTGGGTGCAGAGGCTGCCAAGTTCTTCATTGCTGTCGCATTTGCCTTCTTGCCCATCTACATCCCTTTTGCGGTGTGGTGCATTGAGCCAGCTGGCTTGCGTCGCAATGTGCTGAGTGTGCTGTGCTTAGCGGGGCTCTTTTCAGGGCTCTCTTTTGCACGGAGCATTGCGCGCGGTGACTCCAGTGCAGTTGTTGGCCATCACGCCATCGCCTACCATGTGCACCATGTGTCAACACTGGCTATGTGCCTGTACTTCGTTGCCACATGTGGAGCAATGTTGTTATCTGGATTTCCTTCACTAATCGCCTGGGGTGCCTTGAATGTCGGGGTCATTTTGTTTTTGTTCTGGTGGATGTCAGAGGACCTGCCATCCATTTGGTGCTTCTGGGCCGGTGCAACAAGTGGGTTTGTAGCCTGGTTTATGCGTTCCGACGCCGTCGAACTTTTCACAGCCCGCAGAAGAGAATGATTACCCTCTAGCCTTTCGTCAAAATGAACCCCCACTGTGTAGCGTTAACTCCGTCTGGCTTTTCTCACAAGCCAGTGTCGAGTTGGAGCACACACATGAAGGCACGCGATATCCTGCATCTGTCAGATGTAGAACGGCGTACGCTTGCCCGCCCCGGTTTCATTGCTTTTGGACTTTTTATCCTGACATTAGTTTGTGTCATTACTGGTGTCACGCACAGTTTTGATCAAGCTCTCGTGACTAATCTGCGATTCACTCACCCTTGGACCGATCCGTTTCTGAAGGCAGTTGAATCACCAGGTCAACGTCGATTTGTTTACCCAGCAGCTATTTTTGTGAGCATCGGCATGACTGTGCGTCGTCGAGATTTATTGCCAACCGTCGTGACAGTCTCAGCGCTGGTATTTACTAACGCGGTCACTGGTGTATTCAAGATTCTGATTGCTCGAGGCTTCCCTCGTTACGGTGGCCCTGGTGCATTCAACTATTCCTCGGTGAAAGTCCATAACACTTCCCTCGGCCACATCGAGAAGTATTTTTCAAAACTGGGCGCCTTTCCCTCTGGGCATGCGGCCAACGTCGCAGCTGCTAGTACGTTGTTGGTGCTGGCAGCGTATTCAGCGAGGCCCAAGTATCGTCCTTATGCAAACCGCATCACGTTGATCAATGTCTTGGTCTGCACAGTCACCATTGTTTGTAGCTGGCTACGTGACACCCACTGGATGACTGACCTTCTGGCTGGTCTAGCACTTGGAGTTTCCACCACCATTGCAGCCACACTGTGGGCCCTGCACTTACCTGAGCAATGGCGTCATCCTGATCTGGCTGGTCGATTGCGGCTCATGGTTTTCGGCGCAGGCGTTTCAGCACTTGCTTGTATTTTCATGTTTGCTGGCAGCTCAACTTTGAGTAACTCTGGTACCTCAATCGTGTTGGTTGCCGGAACGTTGATGGTTGTTGCTCGCCAGTCACATAAGAGTTTCCAACGCGCCACCGCCACTGATGAGTCCTCAGTCCCTGCAGAGTCTGCTGCTGACCTCACGTAAAGAATCACTTTCTCGCAATTTCCTAACTCAGTTTCTCGCTTGGTGACACAATCAAGTGACGAGGAGTGATCATGATTGACCAACAACTGGAAAGTGCCGTTAGTGCATGGATAGAACAAGATCCTGACGAAGTTACTCGGACTGAATTGAGTGAACTGCTTCGTGACGCCGAAACAGATCAAGACGCTATGGATGAATTATCGGATGCGTTTCGAGCACCGCTTGAGTTTGGGACGGCGGGTTTACGGGGCAAGTTAGGTGCTGGTCCTAATCGAATGAATCGAGTGACTGTCCTGCAGGCTGCTGGAGGATTAGCTCGCTACCTCGTTGAGCAAGGTCATTCTGGAGAACAAGTTGTCATCGGTTTTGATGCCCGGCACAAGAGCGATGTTTTCGCGCATGACACCGCTGCTGTCCTGGCTGGCGCAGGCTTAAAGCCGATTCTCTTCGACCATGTAGTTCCTACGCCAGTCTTGGCCTATGCAATTCGCAAGTTGCCGGCCTGTGCTGGTGTCATGGTGACTGCAAGTCATAACCCTGCTTCGGATAACGGTTACAAGGTCTATTTAGGTGATGGTCGACAGATTGTTTCACCGATTGATGCACAGATTTCTTCACACATTCGAGCAGTAGTTGATGTGCGCGATTTGGAGTTAGCCGATGGTTGGCAGTCAGCCTCAGAGCTCATTCTTGATGACTACATTTCGAGTGTTGCGCATATGGTTCATGACGGTCCTACCTCATCCGAACAGCGTCAAGATGTTGTGGCGGTGTACACAGCACTGCATGGAGTTGGCTGGCTCACACTTGATGCGGTTGTGAAAGAAGCAGGATTTAGGCCACTTCATTCGGTAGCCGTTCAGCAAGAGCCTGATGCAGATTTCCCGACTGTTCCGTTCCCGAATCCAGAAGAGGAAGGTGCGCTAGACCTGGCGATGCAACAAGCCGCAAACCTTGAGGCGGATGTGCTGTTGGCCAATGATCCTGATGCAGACCGACTTGCTGTTGCAATTCCAGAAGCGTCGGGAAGATGGACTATGTTGCGCGGCGATCAGGTCGGCTTATTGCTTGCATGGTGGATGAGTGAGCGTGCTCGTCGTTGTGGACGCGAACTGACTGGCACGTATGCCAATTCGATTGTGTCTTCCATGATGCTTGAGCCACTTGCCGCTTCCTGCAAAGTTGACTTTGCCAGCACACTGACTGGATTCAAATGGGTGTCTCGTGTACCAAATCTCGTGTTTGGTTATGAAGAGGCTTTGGGCTACTGCGTGAACCCACATGACGTTGGTGACAAGGACGGCATTTCAGCCGCTGCTGTTGTGCTGGAGTTGTGCGCGGCACTTAAAGCCGAGACTCGCACCGTGTGGGATGTGCTCGATGAATTGGCATTGCAGTTCGGTGAACATATGACGCGTCAAGTTTCCATCCGCGTGTCACATCTTGAACAAGTGGCGCGAGTCATGAACGGCCTGCGCACTCAGCCCCCGAGTCAGATGGGCGGCCTGTCAGTGACTTCAGTTGTGGACTTGAGCCTGAGCCAGAGTGACTTGCCACAAACGGATGCGGTCATCCTGCATCTCGGGGATGCGAATTCTGATGTACACGCTCGCGCCATCGTGCGACCGAGTGGCACGGAGCCCAAGATTAAGTGTTACCTAGAAGTGGTGTGCCAGATGCCATCTTTAGAGCATGCTCGACATCACGCGGAGCAACTCTTGGATCAACTTGCGAGTGCGGCACTACCTTTGCTGGCTGGAGAGGCATAGCAATGAATCGTTTAGAAGTTGCCCGCATGGTTGATCACACGGTCTTGAAACCTGAAACGACCTCACTGGATGTGATTGGGTTATGCGCGGAAGCTGAGTCCCTCGGGGTTTATGCAGTCTGCGTGTCACCAACATTTGTCTTGACCGCACGTGAAAACCTGTCGGCGCACATTGCTGTAGCAACTGTGTGCGGTTTTCCTAGTGGCAAGCATGAGACCAGCATCAAGGCGGCTGAAGCTCGACTGTCGGTTGATCAAGGCGCCGATGAAATCGACATGGTGATTGACATTGGTCAGGCACTTGCGGGCAATTGGACGGCCGTTGAGCAGGACATTGATGCCGTTCGGGCAGCAACTGATTCCGCCTTGCTCAAGGTGATTTTAGAAACAGGTGCCCTCGATGATGAGCAGATTCGACAGGCCTGCTTGGCTGCACAACGTGCGGGTGCCGACTTTGTGAAGACTTCAACGGGCTTCCATCCAAGTGGTGGTGCATCCATTCATGCAGTCCAAGTTATGCACGCAACGGTCGGTGGCCAATTGGGCATCAAGGCCAGCGGTGGTATCAAGACTTGGGAGCAGGCATGTTTGCTGATTGATGCGGGAGCTACTCGACTTGGACTTTCGGGAACACGTGTTGTGCTTGACGGCGCTTCCTAGTTGGCGTGCTCTCTGCCACCAACTGCACTGAATGTGCAAGGACTTGAGCTGTGCGGAACAATAAGGTGTGACTCAAATTGAAACCGACCTTCTTGTTGTAGGGGCAGGTCCAGCCGGCTCATCAGCGGCAGCCTGGGCCGCACGCTCTGGTCGACAAGTCACACTGATTGATACTGCGACTTTTCCTCGCGATAAGCCCTGTGGAGACGGCCTAACACCTCGAGCGATCGCCGAACTTACCTCGCTTGGGCTCTCCGGCTGGCTCGGCACCCGCGCTCGCAACAAGGGACTGCGAGCGGCTGGATTCGGTCAGGAACTCTTGCTGCCCTGGCCAGGTGGCTCGCTCCCCAATTATGGTGGCGCTGCTCCTCGAGTTGAGCTCGATGCGCAGATTCTGAAAGTTGCCACTGATGCTGGCGCACAGTTACATGAAGGTGTTACTGCCTCTGATGTTGAGATGGATGGCGGAACGGTCAAGGCAGTTATCACCAAGACTGCCAAAGGCACGGCGACCTATCGAGCGCAGCAGGTCATCATTGCTGACGGTGCACGTTCACAGCTTGGACGGAAACTCGGTCGCGAGTGGCACAAAGACACTGCCTACGGTGTCGCTGCTCGGGCCTACATTGCCAGTGAGCGCAGCGATGATGAATGGATCTCGTCCCATCTGGAACTTCGAGGAAGTAAGAACGAAGTTCTCTCGGGTTATGGCTGGATTTTCCCGCTTGCCAATGGTGAAGTGAATATTGGTGTTGGAACGCTAGCAACCAGTAAGCGACCAGCAAACATCAACTTGCGCCAACTCATGAGTCAGTACACCGAATTGCGTCGCGACGAATGGAAACTCCAAGGGGATCTGCGCCTTCCATGGTCGGCACTTCTGCCCATGGGTGGTGCAGTGAGTGGTGTGGGCGGTCGTAACTACATGTTCATTGGTGATGCTGCGGGATGTGTGAATCCGCTGAATGGTGAAGGTATCGACTACGGCCTGGAAACAGGTCGACTTGCGGCGCAGATGCTTGCCACGGAAAGTGACTTCACTCTTGCCTGGCCGGCTGAGTTGCGCTCGCATTACGGCACCGCATTCTCGATAGCGAGACGTCTTGCAGGATTCCTCACTGTTCCGCATTTATTGCCCCTTGCTGGACCAGTTGGAATGCGTTCACACGCATTGATGACTGTTGCTCTTAGAGTGATGGGCAACCTTGTTACTGAAGAAGACCAAGATGTCGTGGCACGGGTCTGGCGCACCGCAGGCAAGCTGTCGATGAAACTTGATGAACGTGTGCCATTTCCTGCCGCAGACGTGCGGTCTTAGGGCGTATTCAGGGAGCCGACCTAATACTGCAGTTAGGCCAGGGTCGCTTGAACAGAGCTTCACTCACTTTCTGGAACAGATGTGAAAACGCATCGTAAGGTGCGTTTTACTGACTCTTTGTGCCCAGTTTCTGCGTAGACTCACGAGTGGAAGTGCACAGTAGTTTCCCAGGCGGGTTCCTTGTGTTCCAGAAGGTTGCGCGATGGCGGACTGCGGCTCGAAAGCCACTTCCCGACACGTGTTGCCCTAGAGAAAGGTGACGCCATGCCGGTGTCTCCCGCGCGTCGTGCCACCATCCTTTCCGCAGCTTCCTACATCCCCGATGAGGTTATTACGTCACAAGAAGCGGCTCTGCGGGTGCGAGAGCTCGGCGGTCTGCGGATGCCGAAGAAATTCATCGAGCAGATGACCGGCATTGTGTCTCGACCAGTCATGCGCCCTGAAGATCAAGCTTCAACCCTGGCCGCTGCGGCTGGTCTTCAGGCACTACAACGCGCCAACATGGCCCCGACTGACATCGACTTGCTGATCTTCGCATCGGCCGGCCGGGACATGGTTGAACCAGCTACCGCGCACGCTGCTCAAGAAATGCTTGGAACAAAGGCTCGTTGCTTTGATGTTTCGAATGCGTGTAACTCTCTCATCGATGGCATCGATATCGCTGTCTCAATGATTGAATCGGGCCGAGCAGAACGTGCTCTTGTGGTTACGGGCGAGGCTCCATCCCGCGCCGTCAAGTGGGACATTGCCAATCGGGCCGAACTTGTCGAGTACTTTGCTGGCTTGACGTTCGGAGATGCTGGCGCAGCTGTTCTCTTGGCTCCCGCCGAAGGCGAAGGGGCTGGCGTGTTTTACCGAACCGCCGAGGCACACAGTGAGCATTGGGAATTGGGTGGCCTGTTTGGCGGCGGATCTCGACACCCACGTGATCCCGAATGGTCATACTTCCGTGGCGATGGCCGACAGTTGCGGGAAGCATTCGAGCAGCAAGGTGACCTCATTCTGCGCCGCACTCTCGCTGATACGGGAACCCGCTTTGAGGATTACCGACGCATTCTCGTTCACCAAGTTTCTGAGCAGTATCTTGATAGATTCATCGCTGTGACCGGAATACCACCACACCTTCTTGTCCGAACCGTGACGCGCTATGGAAACTTGGCGGCGGCGACCATGGGTGTTCAGTTGGCTGAAGTATTTCACGAACTTGAACCTGGAGACCGAGTGCTGATGGTGGGTCTGGGTGGCGGAATTTCGTTAGCGACTATGGCCTGGCAGCGCTGACCATGCGTTCCAAAGACTTGGCATCTATCCGATTTCACTCGGGTTTGCTTAGGGGCTGTTTGCAGTGAGCCTGTCCCCGCTAGCCGATAGCACGCTTGAAGCACTAGACCAGACCGGTTCTGGCGTGGCGATACGTGGAGCGTTTCACGCACGGGGAAACGACATTGCATCCAAGGCTCGAGCCTTAGCTGACGAGCTCGTCACGGTAGGAGTCGAACCTGGTGAACCCGTCGCACTGCTTGCTTTGCCGTCACCTGATGCCTTCGCAGCCTTCCTTGCTTTGAGGCTGGTTGGAGCCGTGGTCCTCGTGGTTGAGCCTTACGCATCACGTGAAGTCACGCGGGCTCGGCTGCTATCTAGTGGAGTCAGGCTGGCTCTGATCTCACCTAAGGTTGCTCTTGCTGCCGGACCATTGCGACGAGTTGCAGCCAAGCGAGGGATCTACTTACCGGTTGCGCATGATCTGCCCGAGCTAGCCTTCGCCGCACTCGGTGCACCTGTTCTAGGAGTATCTCGACCCTTGAACCGGGTTTCGTTGCCTCCTCGTCACAAGCCTGCACAGACTCACATCGGTGACGCCGTGCTCGTTCCGACTTCAGGAACTACTGGCTCTCCTCGGTCAGTGGTGCACTCTGACACCTCGCTTTGTGCCGCATCGGACGCAGTACTGAAGTTGGTGCGAATGGACCGCGGCGGACACATTATGGCTGGCACATTCTTTGCCGCCCTGCCCGCATTACGTGCTGGAGTGCAGATTTATCTGCCAGAAAATTCCATTGCGAAACAAGTTCGAGCCGCAGCGAGTGTTGACTTGATTTATGTGACACCGCCAGAGCTCCGGGGCCTATTGAATGCTGGGGTGCAACTATCGGGCGCGCGCGTATTTGCTGGCTCTGCTCCGGTTTCGGTGGATACTCTGCGTCGGACTCGGGCTGCTGGCGCTAGTGAAGCTTGGGGTGTTTACGCATTGACCGAGATGCTGCCCGTCTCTGCTGTTGAGTATGACGAAAAGAGCGCCTGGACCGGCGATGGCGACTTGCTAGGTGCACCGTGTCCTGGTGCCGAGGTCCGGGTAATCGATGGGCTGATCCAAGCACGAGGCCCCATGATGGCAGACCGATATTTAGGCGAACTGCCGCACGCATGGATTGATACCGGCGACGTTGGTGCTCTGGATGCGCAAGGGCGAGTCATCCTTCATGGTCGAGCTAAAGACATGATCCTGCGCTGTGCCGAGAATATTTATCCAGGATTGTATGAACCCGCCTTGAACATAGCGGGAGTTGCTGAAGCGGTCATGGTAGGTGTGTCAGCGTTCGATGGTGATGAACTTGTGGTGGTCGTCGCGGAGCTGGAAGTTGGTGCTGATGCAAGTCGGATAGTTCCCGAGTTGCGTCGTGTGATTGCCGGAATGGGCGGGCATAAAGCCGACTATCTAGTCCTCGCGGAGATTCCTCGGTCGGGGCGTTCACGTAAACCAGACCGCATCGCAGCATCCCAGCTAGCGACTCAACTAATCGCAACACGTTCCGAGTCGGTGATCCTATGCTGAACGCTAACTGGAGCGGTGTGTCACGTCGAGGAGGTGCTCGATGCGAAATCCGATGAGCATAGAGGCTCAGGCACTCAGACGGGATCGGAAGGTCTATCTGTCTCACCCCGTTGCCTTTTCACTGCTGCGTGCTTTGTCAGGACTACATCACCTTCGTCTTGGTCGTATTGTCATTGTGAACGACCTTGACCTCATCCGTGGAGTACTCACCGAGGTCGAGCTCGACCGCACGGCTATTGCCACGACTGGTTCTGACTTGTTGGGCTCGATTGGGATTGAGTCTGGTATTCCTTTTGCCAGTGATGAACGGGACTTACCATCTGTAGCAGCAAAACGGCTAGGTCATTCTGGCATTGCCGAACTCCAGCCATTGTGGCTTGCGCATCTAGACATGGCCCAGCAAACCTTGCTCTCTGGTGGACGTGTAGATGTTGTAGAAATCGCTCGGTCCATGTCCGCTGCGACTGCGTGCCATCTATTGGGCATTGACCCGGACCGAACTGCCCTGATCGACGCAGTCCTCTCGGCCGCTCGAGAATCCGTCGACCGACAACTTGTTGCATCTCGCCCTCGCGCCAAAGTGACTGTTGCGCAAGCGCATCCCACAATTGCACTCATTGCCGAGATGATGGAACCTGAAGGTCCAGGGTTACTTAATGATTTGCTTGAGTCGGGCCGAGAGCCTGACTTAGTTCGTGGCGCTGGAGTAGCGTTTGCACTTGCCGCAGTTGCCACCACAGTTGCATCGGTGCCGAGGGCTGTCGGACTAGCATCTGATCTGCGGTTGTGGAAGCAGATTCTGGCGAACCAAAGCAACCCCCGAGAACTTGCGATGTTGTCTGAGCAGATGCTTCGTTACACCGCCCCGACAGGAATGATCCCAAGAGTTTCTGCGCAGGATGCCGTAGTGGAAACGCCAGCCGGGGTGAGCCTCAAGGTTCGCGCTGGTGATCGGCTGTTGCTGGTGGCGACGAATGCTGCGCGACACGGGGCTGGTCTGCCAGGCGAGTCCCCTGCTACGGCGACTCAGACCAGGATTGTTTTCGGTGCAGGACCCAGAGCTTGCCCTGGAGCTTCCATCGCTCGTTCGCAAGTGGCCCTCGCTCTGGAAGTGCTCGCACCTACTTGTCCTCGCATTGTGCAAGCCGTTCCTGATCGAGGTGCGGCTTTACCTTCCTGGAAGCATCTGATTTTGGAAGGTCGATTGTGAGTAGCAAATTTATCGTCACAGGAGCGTCAGGGTTTTGCGGCGCCGCGATACTGAAACTGGCGCAGCGCCGTGGATTCGAGGTGATCTCTCTAGGTCGCTCACAACCTCAAGTTTCTGGCGTTGACCACGTGTACCTGGACTTCTTCGCACCACAGGGTTCCGAAGTGTTGAATGCCCTCAAGCGAGCCGAAGTTGTCGAAGGAACTGTTGTGGTGCACGCTGCCGCAGCAGTTGGAGACAGCGGTAGTCAGAAACTTTTCGCTGGAGTGAACATTGAGGGCACGCGGGCTTTACTCGCAGCGTGCGAAGAGCTCGGCGCAAAAGTGGTTCACATTTCTTCGGCCAGCGTGTACCGAACTGGCCTAGACGGACCAGTTGACGAAAGTGCACCCACGGGGCCGCACCGAGATTACTACTCGGCTACAAAGTCCGTTGCGGATGGTTTAGCGCTTGAAGCTGGCGCAGTGGTATTGAGGCCGCGAGCTGTTTATGGCAAGGGCGACCCTCACTTGTTGCCGCGACTCCGTCAGGTGGCTGACCGTGGTGTGCTACCTCTGCCAGGGACGTCCACTTCTATGTCAGTGACCTCGGTTGAGGTGCTCGCGGATGCTGCGTTGCAGGCCGCTTCCTGGAATCCAGGAGCGTACAACATTGCTGACTTAGAGTCAGTGGATCGAGATGAAGCCATCGGGAAGTTACTCAAAAAGTCCGGTGTGAATGCACGCATTGTCCATCCCCCGAAAGTTGCATCAGTGGCCTTGGCACGCTGTCTTGAACAGAGTCTTCGCGTGCTGGAACTTCGTTCGCCAATCTCTGCCTATGCCGTGACTCAAGTCGCTTACCCGATACTTCTCGATACCAATAAGGCTCAAGCCGCGGGATTAAACCCGATGCTCGGTAGCTGGCAGGCCTACGTCGACTCACTGCCGCACAATTAGGCTTCACTCATGAGAGTCATTCGGATCGTGTCGTTGCTTTTGGCGCTTGGCTTGGGAGTGAGCGGATGTTCTCTAGTCCATCGTTCTCAAGTCCATCAACCAAAACTGACAGGCACAATAAAACGCTCGAATGACTCACGAGTCTTAGCTCAAGTCGCCTATGCAAAGGCTCACTACAAAAATCCCAACAAAGCCAAGTTTGGTGATTTCGGTGGTACCGACTGTGTGAATTTTGCGAGTCAGACCTTGCGGGCTCGAGGCTGGAAGATGGATTCGGGTTGGTGGTTCTCCTCAGATTCGTCTGGCATGCGTTACAGCCATTCGTGGATTTCAACAATCTTTATGCGCGAGTATCTGCTGGCGCATCCGGAGCGAGCATCGCTTGTATCGTGGCAGCAGCGTGACAAAGTTCAAGCGGGAGACATCGTCGAATTTGATTGGGATGCATCTGGCAACCCTGATCACATGGCGATAGTTTCAGGCATCGAAATGCTCAGCGGTAAACGGGTGATTTTGCTCAGCTCGCATAGTCCTGCGGCCTTCGACTGGCCCATTGAAGATGCCATCGCCGAACACGGTGATCAGACCAAAGTCAATTTCTGGCACATCCGGTCTTAAGTGGAAAGGATGCTAACTCTTCCCTCGTCTCTTTCCGAACAGACAAAAGCCCCACCCAAAAGGGTAGGGATAACAAGGCATTTTTCCTATCGCCATTCCGAATGCAAGCGATTGCCAGCAATCACGCATTCGGCTGCGGAGACGAGAGCCGATGCGAGATCGCCTAAGAATCGGGCCGCAGCCGCATCGGAAAATGGACACAAGTATTTGTCGTTTGCTTGCTCCCCACCGATTAGAGCAAGCTGTCACATATTCCGAGTCCAGCAATCGTTCGCTCTGTTTGCCATTCCGAATGCAAGTGATCCCTAGGATCACGCATTCGGCTCCCAAATCCTCACGAGTTTCCAGAGCGCAATAAAAAATCCCGCCGTACAGGCGGGATTCTTCATTGCGCGGAGACGAGAGGATTTGAACCTCCGATGGGTTACCCCATACCTCATTAGCAGTGAGGCGCACTCGACCGGACTATGCGACGTCTCCTCGTGCCCCTTGAGATTATCGGAAAACCCTTGATATTGGAAAATCTGCATGGGCATTCGATATTGCGGGCTTTGGGCGACGTAAAGATTGTCGATCGTTCCTTCTACCGATTAGAGCAAGCTGTCACATATTCCGAGTCCAGCAATCGTTCGCTCTGTTTGCCATTCCGAATGCAAGTGATCCCTAGGATCACGCATTCGGCTCCCAAATCCCGCCACGCTTACCAGAACAAAAATAGCCACCCCCAAGAAGGGGATGACTACTTTCTGCGGCGAGGGAGGGAACCGTCAGTCGTGCTATTCGCACGACTTCCTCCTCAAATCCCTCATCACAAAGCAGTAAACAAAAAGCCCCCACGTTGAGTGGGGGCTTTTCATTTACGCGGCGAGGGAGGGATTTGAACCCCCGGAGGCTTTAACACCTCAGACGCTTTCAAGGCGCCCGCATTAGGCCGCTCTGCCACCTCGCCAGATCAACAAAGTTGACCAAAGGAAACTTTACGGGACAAATGCGCATCAGCGAAATGCGGGCTTGCCGTAGGCTTAAAAAGTTAAGTAGCACAAGGAGCGCCGCATGATCACGAAACTCGTCAAGCAAGTCACCCCGCCTCTGCAAAGGGTTGTGCTTGGTGGCTTGGTGTCGACGCTCTTGGCAGTCCTCTTAAATGTCGGCTGGCTGTGGCTCACCAAGAACAAGTTGAACATTGTGCTGAACATCCCGAAGTCAATGGGCTCGGATGTTTACGTCGAAGCTCAGCAGTGGCAGGTACTTTCAGCAACACTTGTCGCCGGCATAGTCGGTACCTTGGGCGCACTAGCTCTCGCAAAATTGGTCATTGGTCCGCGCATTTGGTGTTCAGCAATTGGGTTTGGCATTGGTCTCGCTTCCTTGTATGGCGCATTGACGTTGCCGGGACAAACCCTTCAGCAGCATCTTGCACTAGCACTCTTTCATGGGCTGACGACCGTGAGCATTGTTCCAGCGCTCGCCTGGGCTCTACGAATTACCCATGATGATTTGGCGCGAGCCGACTTGGATTACCATCGCATACTCGATGAAGCACAACCCAATGTCGATGCCACCCCTGAACCTAAACTTGAGCACAACGTAGCCGATACCGCGCATGACACCCTCATTGTGGATTCCAGCAATTATTCAGCTATTCAGACCGACGATACGTCGAGCTAGATACGGCGAGAAGTGGCCTGCGTACTTTTCCTGCAACTCCGGCCGCTTCCAATCCTGACCGGTAACTTTTCCTCGGCAGTTCGCACTCCCACAGAGACAATTGAACTCGTCATAGTCTGAGTCGTCACAGGTTGCATAATCAAAAGTAAGTTCTTCGCCGATAGCAATGTCGCGCCAGGCAACGACAACAATTCCACCTAGCAGCACACAGTTTGGTTCGCACGAGTGGTTAATCATATCGCCAGGTTCTGGCTCTCGTTGTGGCGCCAGGAACAAGTCCTCACTGATTTGAATCGAGCGATGCTGTTGATCATCGGGCAAGGTATCGAGCACGTCTCGCGTTATCACGAAGCCGCCAAACCCGGCAATCGATTCACCCGAATTAATAGGCGCAATCGCAAAGCTGCCCGAACCCTTGCCTGGCGTGATGCGAGCCTCCGCTTTAGGCGACAACCATTGCGTATTCATTCGACCTCACATCAACAGCTAGTTGCACGCCACACGATTGGCGAATCCTGCGCATACTCTACTGATATTGGATGAACTCAGACCTAAAGATACGGCCCATGTTCAGTAGGTCCACTACCCATGCCGTCATCCAACGTGGCATCTTCCCCCGCTGAGATTGCTTGCCGGCGCATCTCCTCAAACTGTGCTCGTGCAGACATTTGCTGAGCGAACAGAGTGGTCTGAATTCCATGGAAGAGACCTTCAAGCCAACCAACAAGTTGTGCCTGAGCGATACGAAGTTCGGCATCTGAAGGGATTGCGCCCGATTCAAAAGGAAGGGCGAGGCGCTCAAGTTCTTCAACCAATTCAGGTGCCAATCCATCCTCGAGTTCTTTAATTGAGCGCATGTGAATTTCGCTAAGTCGTTGTCTCGAGGCATCATCAAGAGGCGCCGTGCGGACCTCCTCAAGCAGTTGCTTAATCATGCTTCCTATGCGCATGACCTTGGCTGGAGCGGGCACTTGATCCACGAGACTGCTCGAGTGTTCTTCTGATTCCGGCTGAACTATTGGTTGTCCGTCAGAACCTAAAACCACTAGTTGAGAGACTTCTGGAGCATGGGGATCAGTTTGCATACCTACATTCTTACGACATTCTTCATGGCGTGCAGGCAAATCTGGTGCATGTGCTTTAAGCGTGAACGTCTAGGCTAAGGAGCATGATTGATCTCGCGATTATTCGTCAAGACCCGGATGCTATTCGACGCTCACAAAAAGTGCGTGGTGAGTCTGAGTCGCTAGTCGATGAAGTGTTAGCGGCGGATGTGTCGCGTCGTGCTGCTGTAGGTGCATTTGAAGTGTTGCGCACCGAACAGAAGGCTCTTGGTGCACAGGTCGCGAAGGCAGTTGGGGATGAAAAGCAGGCAATTCTTGCTCGCACCAAGGACCTCTCTGACCAGGTTAAAGCGGCTGAAGCGCAATTACGCGAGATGGATGCCGCACTTGACGCACTGGTAATCCGCCTTTCAAACATTGTTGCCAGGGACGTTCCAGTGGGTGGCGAAGATGATTTTGTGGTTCTCCGTGAAGTAGGAAACCGCCGAGATTTTGCAGCTGAAGGAATCACAGTTCGTGATCACGTTGAACTTGGTGAACTCATCGGAGCTATTGACATCGAACGTGGGGCAAAAGTAAGTGGTAGTCGTTTCTACTACCTCACTGGTCCTGGTGCCATGCTTGAATTTGCACTCGTCCAGTTAGCGATGAACCAAGCGCAGGCACATGGATTCATTCCAATGATCCCGCCAGCTCTCGTAAAGCCAGCCGCTATGGAAGGAACAGGTTTCCTAGGTCAAGCTGCTGAAAATGTGTACCGTCTGGAAGCTGACGACATGTACTTGGTAGGAACTGCCGAAGTGCCGCTTGCGGCGTATCACATGGACGAGATTCTTGAATCGTCCACTTTGCCGCGGCGCTATGCAGGCTTCTCACCTTGCTACCGCCGCGAGGCTGGAAGCCATGGCAAGGATACGCGTGGCATCTTCCGTGTTCACTGGTTCGACAAGGTTGAAATGTTTTCCTTCTGTCCAGTTGAAGAAGCCGAGGCTGAGCACGCGCGACTCCTCGCTTTTGAAGAAGAGTTCCTTCAGGCACTTGAGATCCCTTACCGCGTCATTGACGTGGCATCAGGCGACCTTGGGTCCAGCGCATCACGTAAGTTCGACTGTGAGGCGTGGGTCCCATCCCAGGAGCGCTATCGCGAAGTTACTTCTACCTCCAACTGCACGACGTTCCAGTCTCGTCGATTGCGTATTCGCTCACGCGGTGAAGACGGTGTGGGTCCTATTGCGACGCTTAATGGAACACTGTGTGCAATCACCCGCACGATTGTGGCCATCTTGGAAAATCACCAGCAAGCCGATGGTTCGATTCGCGTTCCAGAAGCACTGCGCCCCTACCTTGGCGGCGTCGAGACTTTCAACCTGAAATAGTCCAGTGCATTGTGCAGTACTGAGATTGCCGCACTAGCCAAATCGCAAACTGAGGAAAGCCAGTGATTCGACTTTTAGCTACTGACCTGGATGGAACGCTGCTGCAAAGCGGCGGCACAGCATCCCAAGAAACCGTTCAAGCCCTGGCTCGAGCAGCGAATGAAGGTCTTGACATCGTTTTTGTTACTGGCAGACCTCCGAGATGGATGACAGACATTTCAGCCATCACTGGCTATCGCGGGCTAGCCATCTGTGCCAATGGTGCATTGACGATGGACCTCGCCTCAGGCGAAGTTCTCTCAGCGTCACACATAGATCCACAAGTGGGTGTCGAAGTGTGCGGGCTTTTGCGTGAGGTGGATCCCGACATCACATTCGCCGCGGAATTAAGTCGGGCGAAAGACAATTTTGTACTTGACGCGAATTATCAGACTCGTTGGGAATACGACATTGAGTTCCCGCGAATGTCTGTTGAGGAAATATTTGACACTGAGGTTGTGGTCAAGCTCATGGCTCGACCGAGTCAAAGTGCCGGTTTCGATGCTGATTCATTTCTTTCCCGAGCCCTCGAAGTTGTCGCTGGACATGTGGATGTGACTCATTCAGATATTCGCAATGTGCTACTTGAGATGAGTGTTCTAGGGGTTAATAAGGGAACTGGACTTGAAAGATATGCGACTAGTCTCGGTCATGAGGCAAGCCAAGTTTCAGCAGTTGGCGACATGCCTAATGACATCGAAATGATTCGCTGGGCTGGCCGTGGGGCTGCCGTATCAAATGCCCATGCGGCTGTGAAGGCAGTCGCCGATGTTCACTTGCCGTCAAACGATGAGCATGCCGTTGCAGTCCTCATCGATAGCATTCTGTCGAATTAGTGCTTGCGCTCGCGCATTGCAGCGAGCCACACGTTAGCTTCGTGGAACGCCTTGTCTGTCACTTCATTTTTGACAGAGGAAGTCCCATCATCGCTACGCGGGTATGAACCTAGGAACTTCACATCGGCACAAATACGATGCAGACCCATAAGGGCATCCCCTACGCGGGCATCATCAATGTGACCTTCGCAGTCAATGGAGAAAAAGTAGTCACCAAGTTGCTTCTTCGTCGGGCGAGACTCGATCCGAGTGAGGTTCACTCCACGGACTGCAAACTCAGTCAGAATTTCGAGCAATGCACCAGGGTGATCTTGATGCATAAATAGGGACAAGGTCGTCTTGTCATGACCAGTTGATGGTCGTGCCTGACCAGGTTTGTGGACTAAAACGAATCGAGTCCATGCAACGTCATTGTCCCCGATACCTTCAGCCAAAATCTCTAAGCCGTAATGTGATGCGGCAGCCGTTGAACAAATAGCCGCTTCGTAGTTTGCGCCGTCCACCAACTCAGCAGCTGCTGCAGCGGTCGACATCGCGGGTAGGACATGGGCATCAGGAAGATTTTTACGCAGCCATTCCAAACACTGTGCATGGGCATGCGGATGAGTCGCTACCCGTTTGATGTCTGCAAGATTGGTGCCGGGGCGAACAAGTAGGCCAAACTCAACGGGAATTGCAATTTCGTCAACAATCTCAAGAACTTCACCGTGACTCAATTCATCAAGTGTGGTGGCAACGGAACCCTCAACTGAGTTCTCAATCGGTACCAGTGCGCCTAATACTTGACCGCTTCGCACTAAATCCAGAGCCGCATTGACCGACTGCGCTGGAATGAGAGTGGCATCTGCACTAATCGGCATACGAAGAAGAGCAGCTTCGGTGAAGGTGCCTTGTGGACCGAGGTACGCCAATGTGTGTGTCATAAGAGTTCAAGATTACGGGATTTCTCGCTGTCGTCCTGAATTCATTGGTCAACTGATCGATTTTGCCCACTTGGCGAGTCACTCGTTTGAGATGTGGAACTCGTGCGACATGATTAAGCAGTGGATTCAACGGTCTATCGGCGTGGCGCTGACGGTCGTCATGCGCCGGTTTTGTCTGCGACTGACCCAATCCCGCACGCTGAGCGAACAGTGCCACCACGCGATGAGTTTGCTGAACTTTTTGAAGTCCCAGAGCAACCCGACATCAAAGTGGTGGATGAACCCGTTGCAATCAAGATGCCGAAGTTTGCAGCACCAAAAATTAATACCCCAAAGTTAAAGCTCCCAAAGTTGCGCGTACCCGAAGTGAATGACGCTGCGCCTGAGCCAGAGGCTATGGAGACTCCTGTAAAGCCGGCTAAGACACCACGGAGCAAGCTCCTTCGCCGAGTCCTCAATGGAATCAAGCTTGTGCTTGTTGCATATTTGGCTTTTTTCGTATGGTTAGCCTTTGATACGTCCCATGCTTTGCAGAAGACCAAGGCCTTGCCGCATCACCGAATTGCTGACACTGCAGGGACTAACTGGCTACTTGTCGGGTCGGATAGCAGACGAGGTTTGTCCTTCCAAGACATGAAGGCTTTGCACACAGGTATGGACAATACCTCTCAGCGAACCGACACCATCATGATTGTGCATTTCGGAGGCAAGGGCCACACATCACTGGTTAGTCTTCCTCGCGATTCGTATGTTGTGATTCCGCGTCACATGTATGGCCATCAGGTTATCAATGCGTACCACAACAAAATCAATGCGACTTATTCCATTGGCGGCGCCCAACTCTTAACCGCAACGGTCGAGCGAAATACTGGGTTACGAATTGACCACTACATGGAAGTCGGCTTCGCTGGCATCCGAGACCTCACCGATGCCATTGGCGGGGTGGACATGTGCGTACCTCGGCACTACGTCGACAAGAACTCGGGGCTCAATATCAATAAGGGATGCCAAACCTTGGATGGCAAAACAGCCCTTGCTTATGTGCGCATGAGATATGCAGATCCTCGTGGCGACATTGGTCGTATTCAGCGGCAACAGCAGTACCTTGCAGCAGTGCTACACAAGGTCCTAACTCCAGGTGTGCTCCTCAATCCAATGTCCATGAAACATCTTGCAAAAGCAGGGACTGGAGCTTTCGTCGTAGGCGAAGGCGATGGCATTTCTGATCTTGGTCGGTTGGGTTTGGCAATGCGTTCGCTCATGAAGGGAAAGGGCGCAGTCAAAACTGTTCCTGTGGCCACCGCTAATGGGTTTGCTGGAGGGCAATCCGTTGTGCTTTGGAACAAGCATCAGGCAGAGCAACTTTTCCGCAGCCTCGGGGCCAGGTAGATACCAAATGGAGTCTTTTTGTTATCACTTCTGCACACATAGGCTCTAAATTTCTCATAAGATTTCCGTCAATACTCAACGAGGAGAATTATGTCTGCATTCGTGCACCTTGCCGCAGGGGAAATCACCCTAACTGGCTCAAACCACACAACCATTGTCATCGTCGCAGCTATTGCTTTGGCGGCCCTTGCAGTAGCTGGCTTCTTAATGCGCCAGGTACTCTCTGCCGATGAAGGCACTGAGAACATGAAAAAGATTGCTGGTGCAGTTCAGGAAGGCGCTGCTGCGTACCTCAGTCGTCAATTCCGCACCCTTAGCGTGTTCGCAGTTTTGGTCTTCTTCCTGCTGTTCCTGCTTCCTGCAGATACGCAGAGTGAGCGCATTGGCCGTTCAATCTTCTTCTTGGTCGGTGCAGTCTTCTCCGCAGTGACTGGCTACATGGGCATGTGGCTTGCAGTTCGTGGCAACGTCCGTGTTGCTGCTGCGGCTAATGCGACCGGCGAGCAGGATGCAATGCGCATCGCATTCCGCACGGGTGGTGTGGCTGGCATGTTCACAGTGGGTCTTGGTTTGCTCGGCGCTGCAATTGTTGTTTTGGTTTACCAAGGTAGTGCGCCACGCGTACTTGAAGGTTTTGGCTTCGGTGCGGCTCTTCTGGCGATGTTCATGCGCGTTGGTGGCGGTATCTTCACCAAGGCTGCCGATGTCGGCGCTGACCTTGTTGGCAAGGTTGAGCAAGGTATCCCTGAGGATGATCCTCGTAATGCTGCAACCATCGCCGACAACGTCGGTGACAACGTCGGTGACTGTGCCGGAATGGCCGCTGACCTCTTCGAGTCTTATGCCGTGACCCTTGTTGCTGCACTCATTTTGGGTAAGGCAACCTTCGGCACACTCGGCCTCGTATTCCCATTGGTAGTTCCAGCTATCGGCGTTCTCACTGCGGTAGTTGGCATCTTTGCTGTTTCACCTCGCGCCAATGATCGTTCAGGCATGAGTGCAATCAATCGCGGATTCTTTATCTCTGCAGCTATTTCGGCCGTTCTAGTCTCGGCTGCTTCTTACGTATTCTTGCCAGACAACATGGCCGGTTTGTCAGACTTCAACGGTTTGCCAGATGAAGTTAAGGCTCAAGCAGCGATGAATCCGCGCTTCCTCGCCATCAGTGCAGTCCTTATCGGTATCGTTCTGGCTGCCGCAATCCAGCAGTTGACTGGTTACTTCACTGAGACTAACCGCAAGCCGGTTGATGACGTCGCTAAGTCTTCATTGACTGGTCCTGCAACGGTCATTCTTGCGGGTATCTCTGTCGGCCTTGAATCCGCTGTTTATTCAGCGCTACTCATCGGAGCAGCTGTTTTCGGTGCCTTCATGCTCGGACACGGATCCCTACTGCTTGGCTTATTTGCAATCGCACTTGCCGGTACAGGGCTGCTCACCACTGTCGGTGTCATTGTTTCGATGGACACATTCGGTCCTGTTTCGGATAACGCTCAAGGCATTGCTGAAATGTCTAAGGATGTGACACCTGAAGGTGCTCAGGTTCTTACCAATCTCGATGCTGTAGGTAACACAACAAAGGCCATCACCAAGGGCATTGCAATTGCTACTGCCGTGCTGGCTGCAACTGCACTCTTTGGTTCATTCCAGGAAGCAATTAAATCTGCAGTTCATGGAACTAGCGAAGCATTGAACGCTAAAGCAGGACTGCCTGAGTGGAACGGCGTTCTTGATGTGGCCAACCCACGCAACCTTGTTGGACTGCTTATTG